>OIWT01000640.1_pt1 | contig 47752 bp, 52 predicted proteins | sample 1587701 | NCBI WGS metagenome assembly OIWT01 (sample SAMEA3888904, study PRJEB22519) | human gut metagenome | biome: human gut; feature: human-associated habitat; material: faeces | place: Denmark | collected 2009 | reverse complement strand
AATAGGTCTGAGATATTTTAAAATACAAGGCACATATTTTAAAATATGTGCCTTGCTTTTTTTCTTTGCTCCCATGTGGGGTAAACGCACTGAAAATCAGTTTTCAATTTTCTGCACCTCGAAACGTCTTTTTTCCGCCCCGGTTTTCGCGTCGTCCGATGTCCGTTTCCGTCGGGCCGGGGTCACCGCCCTGCATTCCGCCCCGCATAAAAAAATCCCGCAACCCTTTGCGGGGCTGCGGGATTCTGTTGTTATCTGTAGGGAAAATCCTTACTTAACGAGGACTTTCTGTTTGCCTACGATGTAAATGCCCTTCGCAAGACCGTTGGTAGCGTTAATGCGTGCAACGTTGCGGCGGATGAGAACGCCGTCTACGCTGTAAACGTCAACTATCTCCTTCGGATCTTCGATTACAACATCCTTGATGTCGTTGAGCATACCGTTACCCTTGACGTAAACAATCTTGTCGACCGATATGTTCGGGTCGGAATCGGCAAGGTTCTCCACGAGCCAGGGCACGAGTACCGCGCGGTGGTAGCCTATGGCGGTGTTGGCCGGTTCGTCAACCACGGAATCCTCAAGGAAGTAGCCGATGTGAGCCACCGGAGTAGACATCTGGTCGAGCGTACCGCCGAGACCGTTGATTGTGTCTGCCTTGTCTACAACCTCGCTGTTCAACACAGCGCTGAACGTGAAGTGAACCATCTGCTCTTCATTGTACGGAGTGTTGCCGTCGCCGTTTACGTCAGCATAGTAAACTACGGGAGTTCCGGCTGCTATAGGTGCGTCGGGATCGAGTTCTTGGAGCAGGTATGCCGTTACAATCGAGTCGGCCGATGCTTCAGCGGTTTGCTTGCCTACTACCTTGTAGCCACGGATAGTTGCTTCGTCAGACGTAGGTATGCCGGAGAGCTCGTAAGGCTTGGTGATTGCTATAACGCGGCCTGCCTCCATGCTGTCGGGCTGCTCTATTACGTCGGTAGCTTCGTCCGAAGGAACGAGTTCCCAAGCATACTTGCTGCCAAGTCCCTGCGTTCCGTCGTGGGTCTGGTACTCCATACCGTAATCGAGCCATCCGGGGTTCTGGTAGAAGTAGCGTCCGCTCTTGAGGCGGAGACCAACCTGTCCTTCACCGAACGGTATGATGTTGATGGAATCGGGCTCGTACCACTGTATCGGGCGGTAGTCGTATGTGCCATTGCCGCTGCCGGTTTCGGGACCGTTGTAGAAGCCCGTACCTACGTTCTGGATTGTGAAGGTGCCGTCTTCGTTAGCTTTGAATACGAAGTGCGCGAGTTCGTCGGCATATGCCTGGTCGAGAGTCTGGTCGGTGAGCCAGTAGCTGTAGCCGCCGGTATTGGGCGTGTGTGCATAGTAGCCGCCTGCCACCATTACGTTTTCGGTACGTGCGGACGATTCGTCGCAAAGCTTGAGCATGTACCACCTGCCTGCTTCGGGTTTAACCATCTGCGGGTAGAGCTTGTCGTAAGCTGCCTTGAGTTCCGCAACTACCGTCATGACATCGTCGCCGGTGGCGTTGCCTTCGCCCAGTCCCTCGAACTTGTCGATGGCAGCCTGCGCCTCGTCACTGTAAGTGTCGAGGGCAGCCGAGGGGAAGTCGCCTATCTGGTCGCCGTCGGTGAGGTTCGTGATGTTGAGCTTGGCCATTGCAACGGCCGAGTCGGCAATGCTTACGTTGTTGAAGTGGGTGATAGCCTCTTTGATGAGGTCGATTGTAGCCTGCGTGGCCTTGCCGGCGAGGAACTCTGTCTGGCCTGCCTGTATTGCGTTGAACAGGTCGGTGCTTACGTTCTTGTACGAGGGAAGCTCGGTCGTCGAGGTAGCGTCAACGCCTGTAATGGGCAGGAGGTTGACTTCGGAGTACTCGGTCATAGCGTGGTTGTTGAGCTGGTTGTTGGGAATGCATGCGAGGATTTCGAAGCGCACGTATTTGTATCCCTTCAGGCCGTTGACGATAACGTAAACGGGGTCGGTGGAGTGGTTGTTGAAGTCGCGCGTGGAGATGTCTTCCTTCTCGAGAATGGGAATGATTTCTTTCCATTCGCTCGCGTCGTTGCTTACCGATACGCGCAGTTTCGACGCTGTGCGGTGCCATGTGGCGTCGTTACGCTCCTCGTAGTAGAATGCCACGGAGTCGGGCAGGCCTGCCTCGTCTTTTGTCTCGAAGCGCAGGTAGTGTGTTTCGTTAACTGTCTCTGTATCCCATGCGGAGTTCCAGAACGTGCCGTTGTTGCCGTCGATAAGATTCTCGATGTGCTGGCCTTCGTTGACGGAGTTGTTGTTGCAGAACAGTTGGCTTGCGTCGGTAATAATCTTGTCGCCGTAAGTGTATGTGGTGTTCTGGTTGTAGAGGCGCTTGGCGGTTGCGAGCGTGTTCTTGAGCTCGTAGTTGAGGTCAATCTGCTCGTTGTTTGCCGAAATTTCTTCGAATTCTTCATCCGAGATAGGCTCTAATACCCATGCAGTACCGGCGTCGACAGCGCGGTCGTTCCAGTATTTGAGTGCTGACTCTGAGTTTGCGCCGTTGTTGTGGTCGCCGGTGTCGTAGCTATAGAGCGTGTCGGCTTCGTTCGCGATGTAGAACTGGCCGCACATCTGGTCGAACGGGCGTATTACCTGTGCCACGTCGGCAGCGTCGCTGAAGTTTATGTAAGCTCCGTTGCTGTTGGTGTCGCCTTTGTGGAGGTACTTGCCGTTGCCCATGTTCTGAACGTCGTACTTGGTGCCTTCCTTGTGGGTTATCTTCCAAATCTGGTCGAGGTTGATTCCCATGTCGGCGCGCTTCCAACCCGGACGGTCGTTAACGATGTTCAGGTACATCAGCGAGTCGTTGTATTTGTAGATACCCTGTTGTACCCTTATGCGGTAGTAGCCGTCGGGTATAGCGCGGTAGCGGTCGGCATTGTATGCTTCAACAGCCGACTTGAATGCCTCGAGTGCAGCGGTGTACTCCTCTTCGGTGTAAGCCTTCTCCGGGTAGTTGAGCATGGTGTCGACGTCTGCGGCTGTATTCCTGTAGTTGTCGAGTATCTCCATGGAGGAGATGTAGCCCAGCTTGTTCATGGCGGTGTCGACGCCGCTTGCGAGGTTACCGTTCTGCGCCCAGTAGTTCGTCAGCTCTATGCGGCTCTGCATGGAGGCGATCATGTCTACCTTGTCCTGCGGAACTTTCTTGATGAACCAGTCGGAGGGCGAGCCTGCGCTACCGTTGTAGAGCACAATCTTACCTTCTACGCCTACACCTTCCTGGTGGTTCTCCTGGTGGAACGGACGGGGAGGATACTCATCCCAGTCGCGTGCGGAAGATACGTACCAGTGTCCGGCGTGGTTGATGTTGATGAGCACTGTGGGGTATGTGAACTCTGTTGTCCACTGAACGGGCTGGCTGTCGGCCTTGCTCTGAGCCTGGCCCATGTACAGGCCGGAACCCATGTTCTGAACCGAGTAGCGAACCTGTCCGCTTTCGGTTACTTCGGCGGGTTTGATTTGCCAGATGAAGCGCGGGTCGTTCTCGTCAATCTCTTTCCAGCCGAGGAGCGCGGGCTCGTCGGCCTTGGGAGCGTACATGCCGTAGTTTTCCTTTTCAGCGTTTAAGAATGCGTCGTTGGCGGTAGTGATGTAGTAGTAGCCGCCGTCCTCGATCTGTACAAGGCTCTCGTCGCTCTGCAACCATGCGTAGAGTTCGGTAAGTTCATCGTAAACTGCCTGGCATTCCTCTTCGGACATCGAGCTGATTTGTTCGTTTGCCTTATATACGAGGTCGGAGAACCTCTGGAACTTGGCCGAGTCGCCTACGAAGCCGGGCTCGGTGCCTGCACGGTAGATACCGCCAGCGCCGGTAGTGGCACCTGTTCCGTCCCAGTTGGTGGGGAGGTCGTTGAGGAACTCGTTGAGGAAGTCTTTGCCGGTCGAGGGTGCCCAATACCTGTGCATAATCCAGACGTTGGTGTCGGTCCATGAGTGGAAGCCCTTGATGTTTTCGTTAGCTTCGTTGCAGACGAAACCGCGGTTCTGGTTAATGCTTACGCCGGGTTTGGGGTAAACATCCACGATGGTCATGGCGCTCGTGTTGGTAGGCCAACTCTTGTCGCCGAACGAGGGGTTGTTGGCATCAGAGCCGAACGTGCCGCCCTCGGCGGAGTAATGGAACTGGAATGCGGCAGCCTCTTCCTTGGTAGGAACCATGAAAATGCTGTTGTGGTGGTCGCCGCGCGACCAGTCGGTGCCGATGTACTCGCCGGTCTGCTTGTTCTTGAGGTTGTAGAGCTTTTCGCCCGCGCAGTCGGAGCGCGTGCTCACGCTGTCCAGTTCCTCGATAATCCAGATAATTTCCTGCGGGATTGCACCTGTGAACCGGGTAAGTTTCAGGGTGTCAACCTCCGGCAGGGCATCTTCCTTGCTCAAGAGGCCGAGGTAGCCCCCGAGGTTCGAGTCGTCGGAATAACCCTCGAACACTACCTCCATGCCGTCGAGCTCATCCTCGAGCGCAACGGGTGCGCCGATGATGTAGTTGCCCTGGGCATGAAGGCTTGGCACTGCCAACATCATAGCCAGCAATGCAAGAAAAAGAGATTTAATCTTCTTCATACTTCATTGTGTTTAATTAGATTAATAATGTTTGATTGGTTAGTTGTTTTTCATGTTTTGCTATCTCCACTTACGGGAATATACTCGACAAATTTACACATTTATTTTATACATTATCCAAAACGACATTATATTTTATTGTTAATATTGCTTTAAACGCAAGTTAATTTTACGATAAGAAGATGTTATTTTTTTGCGCAGGAGGCCGTTTTTTGCAATGCAGAGATTGCGTTTAGCCGGCTGGTGGCGCGGCTTTCGGGCATTTCCAAGCCGCGTCGTCCTCCACAGCCCGAAAGAACTGCTGCAAAAAGCGACGGAAGCAAGGTGCAAGTTTCGCCTGCCTTGTTTGTCTGCATTTTTACCCCGGTTTTCGAACGGGTTTTCAGGGGGCAAAAAAAAGGTCTGAGATATTTTAAAATACAAGGCACATATTTTAAAAAGCAAGGCACATATTTTTTCTTTGCTCCTACGTGGGGTTTACGCACTGAAAATCAGTTTTCAATTTTCCGCACCGGAAAACGCCGTTTTTCGACACCTGTTTTGCTGCCGCGTATGTCTGTTTTCAGCCAGCGGGGAGCGAGCCGAGAAAATAACGGACTGCACGGCCGCCGGGGCGTTGCCCGCAGCCGATTGAATGCCGCTACAGGCAGAACGAAAAAAATTGATTAAAAATAATGTGCGCAACCTTATATTTCAATGACATTCTTTCATATCTTTGCCATGTGAACCCGTGCGCAGGTGCATGACGTTGCGACTATGACACGGAGTAACAGGTGTTTATTGAAATTTTATCTTCGCAATTCAAACTTCGCAACTTTGAAACGCCAGCATGAAGGTAAGGTTTGCAATGGTATCTGCACCGGTTGACTAATACCCGCCGGAAGTATGGCGGCCAACCATAAACTAAGGTGTGGGGCTATTGTTTTATCCATGCTGAGGCGGTGCGAAGGCCTGAATTGCGGATAAGATAATACCTCCATACCTTTTTTAGTGTTTATGCCTTACTTGCAGGCCGCACCGTTTTCGTAGCTGTACCGACATGGCGCAAGGCGCACACAATAATTTTGCCGTTCCGGATGTTATACAAACAAGCCACGCAGCGCATTATACGAACAGCGCGGGCAGACGGACCGGCCGTTGGAACGGCAGTCCGCACAACGGAATAATTACCGCCAACACGACAGGAACAATGAAAACAATCGACCGGAACGGGAAAATAGCAGTGCTCGGAGCTACATTCAAGGGTATAAACGACGTGATTAAGCACGCCGTGAGCGGCAAAGCGAAAGACGGCGTTTACGTGGGCGAGGACTCTATGGCGTACCCGTGCTTCGATGACGAGGACTACGCCAACGAAAACAGGCGCTTTTGGAATTTCGTGTTTGCCGACAACAAGGAAGACATGCAACAACGGCTGGCAGCGCTGAAAAAGGCGCGCGTAACGAAGGCGAACTACAACAAGCTGTCCGGACAATTCGCACCAATGGCTTATTGGGGCGGAGACTCCAACGACAAAGTGCGCCTTGTAGAAAAATAGAGCCCCGCGCACCGGTCAATGCAGGCAACAAAAAAGGCCGTGCCCCTATGGCACAGCCTTTTTTATAGCAATAATTGTTGAGATTACTCAGCGGATTTCTTTTCTTCCTCAGCAGGAGCGGCGGGAGTTTCTTCAACGGCCTTTGCTTCCTCGGCTGCGGGAGCTTCTTCTGCAATGGGAGCTTCTGCTGCCTTAGCCTCGTCTGCTACGGGAGCAGCTGCAGGCGCAGAAGACTTCTTGCGCGAACGGCGGGTGCGTGTTGCCTTCTTCGTTGTCTTGGCCATGTTGTCATCATAGTCAACAAGCTCGATGAAGCACATTGCTGCTGCGTCGTTCTGACGTATGCCCGTCTTGATAATACGGGTATAACCACCGGGACGGTCGCCAACCTTAACCGAAATATTCTTGAAAAGCTCGGTAACTGCTGCCTTGTCCTGCAGGTAGCTGAACACTACGCGGCGGGAGTTGGTTGTGTCTTCCTTTGAGCGCGTAATAAGGGGCTCTACATATTTCTTCAAAGCCTTGGCTTTCGCAACGGTCGTAGTGATTCTTTTGTGCATTAACAGCGACACTGCCATGTTAGAGAGCATGGCGTGACGGTGAGCTGCAGTACGACTCAGATGGTTGAATTTTCTATTGTGTCTCATTGTTTCTTTTAATCTTTGTCTAATTTATACTTGGAAATGTCGGTTCCAAACGATAGATTCAGACTCGCGAGCAAATCATCAAGCTCGTTGAGCGATTTCTTTCCGAAGTTGCGGAACTTAAGAAGCTCGTTCTTGTTGTACTGCACGAGGTCGCCAAGGGTTTCGACGTTGGCTGCCTTGAGGCAGTTGAGGGCACGCACCGAGAGGTTCATGTCCACAAGCTTTTTCTTCAGCAGCTGGCGCATGTGCAATATTTCCTCGTCGAACTCTTCGCCTTCATTACCTATGTTGCCATTATCGATAATGATCTTGTCGTCGGAGAACAGCATGAAATGCTGAATCAGTATTTTGGCTGCTTCCTTAAGCGCTTCCTTCGGCTGTATGGAACCATCCGTGGATACTTCGATGAGCAACTTCTCGTAGTCGGTTTTCTGCTCGACACGGAAATTCTCAACGGCGTATTTTACATTACGGATAGGAGTGTATATCGAATCGATCGGCAAAACATTAACGGCGTTGCAGTACTGGCGGTTCTCGTCGGCAGGTACATAGCCACGACCCTTGTTGATTGTTATGTCGATTTTCATCGAAGCTTTGGAATCTAAATGGCAAATCACCAAGTCGGGATTTAACACTTCAAATCCACTAAGATAATTTCCTATATCACCTGCCTTGAACTCTGACGTGTTCTCGACCGTGATGGAAACCTTTTCGTTTTCGAAATCTTTAACTACTCGTTTGAAGCGCACTTGCTTCAAATTCAAAATAATGTTGGTTACGTCTTCACGAACTCCGGGCACGGATGAAAATTCGTGCTCAACGCCCTCGATATGAATGGTGTTGATTGCGAAGCCTTCCAAAGACGAGAGGAGAATGCGGCGCAAAGCGTTGCCCACAGTGATGCCGAAGCCCGGCTCCAACGGACGGAACTCGAACTTTCCGAACGTTGGGCTCTCTTCCAACATTATTACTTTATCAGGTTTTTGAAATGCTAATATCGCCATAAATTCATTTATTATTTAGAGTACAACTCAACTATCAACTGCTCCTTAATATTCTCGGGAATTTCAGAGCGCTCGGGGCAGTTCAGCAACTTGCCGGCCTTTGAGCTCTCATCCCATTCCAACCACGGATATTTGCTGTGGTTGAAACCAGCCAAAGAATCAGCAATTACTTCAAGCGATTTGGATTTTTCGCGAACTGCTATTATCTGGCCGGGCTTTACAGAATATGAAGGTATGTTTACAACACGGCCGTCGACAGTGATATGCTTGTGGCTTACCAGCTGGCGAGCAGCAGCACGTGTGGGAGCGATACCTAAACGATAAACGATATTATCAAGGCGAGATTCTAAACTTTGCAGAAGCACTTCACCGGTAATTCCGTTGGAACGCGCAGCAGCTTCAAACAAATTACGGAACTGTCTTTCCAGAACTCCGTATGTGTACTTCGCTTTTTGCTTTTCAGCCAACATGGTTCCGTACTCAGACGTCTTGCGACGACGGGAATTACCATGCTGACCGGGAGCATAACTCTTTTTCGACAATACTTTGTCTGGACCAAAGATAGGCTCACCAAAACGGCGGGCTATTCGAGATTTCGGACCTATATATCTAGCCATTTTACTAATGCTTTACAATTAAAATTATACTCTTCTTCTCTTAGGAGGACGGCAACCGTTGTGGGGCAACGGAGTAACGTCGACAATCTCGCTAACTTCGATTCCGGCACCATGGATAGCACGGATTGCAGCCTCACGGCCGTTTCCGGGGCCTTTTACATACGCCTTTACCTTACGGAGACCAAGATCGAATGCTACTTTTGCACAATCTTCTGCAGCCATCTGAGCAGCATAAGGAGTGTTTTTCTTAGAGCCGCGGAAGCCCATCTTGCCTGCCGACGACCAAGATATAACCTGGCCTTCGCTGTTGGCCAAAGAAACTATTATGTTATTGAAAGAGCTATGAACATGAAGCTGCCCCATAGCATCTACCTTAACAGTTTTCTTCTTTACTGTAACTGTTTTCTTCGCCATATCTTATTTATTATTTAGTAGCTTTTTTCTTGTTTGCAACAGTTTTCTTCTTTCCCTTACGGGTGCGGGCATTGTTCTTTGTGCTTTGACCACGCACAGGCAAGCCATTGCGATGGCGAACGCCACGATAGCAACCGATGTCCATCAAACGCTTGATGTTAAGCTGTACTTCCGAACGCAAATCACCCTCTACCTTATATTCAGAAGTAATGATTTGGCGTATCTTGGCAGCTTGATCGTCGGTCCAATCCTTTACTTTAATGTCTTTATCGACACCGGCCTTTTCCAAAATCTTAGCCGAACTACTGCGACCTATACCGTATACATAGGTCAAGGCTATTTCACCCCGTTTGTTCTGAGGTAAATCTACACCAACAATTCTTATTGCCATATATATTTATGCTTTATTGACTTATTATACTAACCCTGGCGCATTTTATACTTGGGGTTCTTTTTATTTATTACATACAAGCGTCCTTTGCGGCGAACGATTTTACAATCGGGTGTACGTTTCTTTAACGATACTCTTGTTTTCATATATCTGTAGCTTTTATTTATATCTTAACACTATGCGCCCTTTTGTTAAATCATAAGGACTCATTTCAACTTTCACCTTGTCACCGGGAAGAATCTTTATGTAGTGCATTCTCATCTTTCCGGATATATGGGCAGTTATCTCGTGATCGTTTTCCAACACAACTCTGAACATTGCATTCGAAAGCGCTTCGACGATAGTACCGTCTAATTCGATGGCTAATTGTTTTGACATATCTTATTCCTACTTGTTACTTTCTATTTTTTCAATTTCCTCGAACGAAGACATTATATCGGCCTTACCATTGTGAATGGCTATTGTATGCTCAAAGTGTGCGGCCGGTTTACCATCGCGGGTCTTTACCGTCCAGCGGTCTTGAGTCAGCATTACGTCTTTTAGTCCCATGGTTATCATTGGCTCGATTGCTATGCACAAGCCATTGCGCATTAGCACTCCGTTGCCACGACGGCCGTAATTCGGGACCATTGGGTCTTCGTGCATTTCGCGGCCAATACCATGGCCAACGAACTCGCGCACTACCCCATAGCCGTTGTTTTCGCAATGTGTTTGTACTGCATATCCTACGTCTCCCAAACGATGTCCCGGTTTTGCGGCTGAGATTCCCAAATAAAGCGCTTCCTTAGTTGTCTTAAGAAGTTTCTTTACTTCGTCGGAAACTTCGCCCACACAAAATGTATAGCACGAATCGCCATTAAAGCCGTTTAACAACGTACCGCAATCTACGGACACTATGTCGCCTTCTTTCAAAGGCTCATCATTCGGAATGCCATGAACTACAGTATCATTAACCGAAGTGCAAATAGAAGCGGGGAACGGTGCACCGTATGGATTGGGGAATCCTTTGAAAGTCGGTTCGGCGCCATTATCCCTTATGTACGTATCCGCAAGTTTGTCAAGCTGCTTTGTCGTAACACCCGGAGCGATAACTTTTGCTATCTCAGCAAGTGTACTTGCTACCAACAGATTTGCGGCACGCAACAATTCTATTTCGTCTTCTGTCTTCAGAATTATCATAGACCATTAATAAGCAGAAACATTGCTCGTGCGGCGTACATGTCCTGAATTCAGCAATCCGTCATAATGACGAACCAACAAATGGCTGTTTATCTGCTGGATTGTATCCATTACAACACCGACAAGAATCAACAATGATGTTCCACCGAAAAATTGTGCGAACTGCTGGTTAATTCCGAAGAGGCCCGCAAACGCAGGCAATATCGCTATCAATGCGATGAACAATGAACCGGGAAGCATTATGCGCGACATCACCGAGTCGATGTAGTTTGCCGTACTCTTACCGGGTTTCACTCCTGGAATAAACCCATTATTGCGCTTCATATCCTCTGCCATCTGCACCGGGTTCATTGTGATTGCTGTGTAGAAATACGTAAACGCTACTATAAGCACAACGAATACTACATTGTACAACAAACTCGTGTGATCCATAAACTGACGTGCCGCCCAACTTGCATCCTGATTATTGTATCCGGCTATTGCCATTGGGATGAACATCAAAGCTTGTGCAAAGATTATAGGCATCACATTTGCAGCGAACAGTTTCAAAGGTATATACTGGCGTGCACCTCCATATTGTTTGCTTCCAACAACCCGCTTTGCATACTGCACAGGCACCTTGCGCGTAGCATTCACCAACAGTATGGCAGCAGCTATTACCAAGACAAACACTATAAGCTCGAATAAGAACTTAATCAATCCGCCGGCACCCGGAGTTGAAAGGGTTGAAGTCAACTCCTGTACAAAAGCTGTCGGGAAACGCGCGATAATACCTATCATAATTATTATAGATACGCCGTTGCCGATACCTTTGTCCGTTATGCGCTCACCCAGCCACAGTACGAACATGCTACCGGCAGCAAGGATTATCGTCGCCGATATAGAGAACCATGTCCAACTTAAACCAGGAGCTAATGCAGAACCGGCTTGGTTATTCAAATTAAGCAAATAGGTAGGACCTTGGAACAAAAGGATTGCTATCGTAAGATAACGGGTATATTGGTTGATTTTACGACGGCCACTTTCACCTTCCCGTTGCATTTTTTGGAATTGCGGCACTGCAACAGCCAAAAGCTGCATAATTATGGATGCAGTGATATATGGCATGATTCCTAATGCAAAGATAGAAGCATTTGAGAACGCACCTCCAGAGAACATGTTCAATAATGACATCAAACCTCCGCTGGTTTGTTCGTGAAGCGCTTGTAGCCTATTGGGGTCAATACCTGGAAGCACTACGAACGAACCAAAACGATAGATTGCGATGAACAATATTGTGATGAGGATACGCATGCGCAAATCCTCAATCCTCCATATGTTCTTAAAGGTTTCTATTATCTTCTTCATGTACTTTAGAGTTTTATAGCCTTACCGCCGACAGCTTCTATTGCAGACTGTGCTGCCTTAGAAAAAGCGTGAGCCTCAACCTCAAGTTTAGACTTAAGTTCACCATTCGCCAGAACTTTTACCAACTGGCTTTTTGAAATAAACCCTGCTTCAATTAGGTTTTCTACTGTTATACGTTCCAAACCTTTTGCTTCAGAAAGTGCCTGAAGAGTAGAAATATTGATAGCCTTATATTCTACACGGAAAGGATTATGAAAACCATATTTAGGCAAACGACGCTGTATAGGCATTTGTCCACCTTCGAAACCTATCTTCTTCTTATAGCCGGAACGAGCTTTAGCACCTTTATGGCCACGTGTTGAAGTACCACCTAAGCCAGAACCAGTTCCGCGACCTAACCTACGTCTGCTTTGTTTTGAACCTTTTGCAGGTTTTAAAGTATGTAATTTCATTTTAAACTATTCAATTTTAGGTTATTCAACAACAATTACCAAATGGTTGACCTTATTAATCATTCCACGGGTCACTGGAGTATCCTCGCGTTCTACTACCTGACCTATCTTATGAAGACCTAGTACTTCTAGAGTTCTTTTTTGAACAGCCGGGGCACCTATTTTACTCTTTATCTGTTTTATTTTTATTGTTGCCATAGTTATTCTGTTTTATCCTCTAAATACTTTTTCGATAGATATTCCGCGCATTTGTGCAACAGTACGTGCGTCGCGCATTTCGCTTAATGCTAAAATCGTTGCCTTTACTAAGTTGTGAGCGTTTGATGAACCTTTTGACTTTGCCAATACATCTTTTACTCCCACACTCTCTAATACAGCACGCATCGCACCGCCTGCAACAACTCCCGTACCTTGGGAAGCCGGCATTATAAGAACCTCGCTGCCACCGAAATGAGCGGTTTGCTCATGAGGTACAGTACCGTTTACTATTGGAACTTTATAAAGATTCTTCTTGGCAGACTCTACGCCTTTGGCTATTGCTGCGGTTACTTCTCCCGCCTTACCAAGTCCGTAGCCAATTACTCCATTTCCGTTTCCAACTACAACAATAGCAGAGAAACTGAAAGTACGTCCACCTTTTGTTACTTTCGTAACTCGATTGATAGCAACCAGTCTATCTTTTAACTCTTCACTATTTATATTTATTCTGTTTGCCATAATCATTAAAATTTAAGTCCACCTTTACGAGCTCCATCGGCCAATTCCTGAACTCTACCATGATAGAGATAACCATTACGGTCAAAAACAACTGTTGTTATTCCTGCCGATATTGCTTTCTGAGCTACCATTTCACCTACTTTTGCTGCCTGCTCCTTCTTTGGCATTTTTTCCATGCCTAATGAAGAGGCTGCAACCAAAGTCTTGCCCTCTTCATCGTTTATAACTTGTGCGTATATCTGCTTGTTGCTTCTGAACACACTTAAACGAGGACGGTCAGCAGTACCGGAAATTTTATTACGAACCCGATATTTTATTTTTTGTCGTCTTTCTATTTTTGTTACCATAATATTACTCTGTTATGATTATTACTTAGCACCTGCAGCCTTTCCAGACTTGCGACGGATTTGTTCTCCCAAGAATAAGATACCTTTTCCCTTATAAGGTTCAGGCTTACGGAAAGAACGTATTTTCGCACATACTTGGCCTAAGAGCTGTTTATCACACGACTCCAAACAAATATAGGGGTTTTTGTTTCTTTCTGATTTAGTCTCTACTTTTATCTCAGGAGGTAACTGAAGATATATCACGTGGGTGTATCCTAAAGAGAACTCCATGACGTTTCCTTCATTGGATACCCTATAACCTACACCTACTAATTCCATCTCCTTTTTATATCCTTGCGATACACCTACCACCATAGAATTGACGAGTGCCCTATACAAGCCATGATAAGCCTGCTTTTGCTTATCGCCTACCGTATCGTTCTTTTCATCTATTGTGAAAACGATTTTGCCATCCTCAATATTAACGATGATAGAAGGATCTATACTTTGGGTTAACTCACCCTTCGGACCTTTTACAGTCACTACATTATCCTTGTACGTTACATTAACGCCGGAAGGAATGTTTATCGGCAATTTACCTATTCTAGACATTTAATTTCCTCCTGATTTTATTATGACACGTAGCACAATACTTCACCGCCTATTTTCAATTCGGCAGCTTCTTTGTCTGTCATTACGCCTTTAGACGTAGAAATAATCGCAATACCTAAACCATTTATAACTCTCGGCATATTCTTATAACCTGTATACTTACGTAAGCCTGGTTTAGATACACGCTGCAAATTTTTTATTGCATTCGACTTCGTGGCAACATCATACTTTAAAGCCACTTTAATAATTCCTTGTGGGCCTTTATCTTCGAACATATAGTTCAAGATATAACCCTTCTCAAAAAGAATCTTTGTGATGTTCTTTTTGAGATTTGACGCCGGAATTTCCACTACCCTGTGATTTGCCTGGATAGCATTCCTCAATCGCGTCAAATAATCTGCAATTGGATCTGTCATTTTATTTTGTTTTAATTAATCGGGCGAGTCCCGACAATATTAATACATTAATAATTAATCAGTTCTGTAAAAAACACACTTTAATAATCTCTTCAGCCTACGAAATTACAAAAAAATTAAATATATTAATTTATAAATTGCATATTTCTGATTATAAATAAGAAGCCGAGACCAAAGTGTATCTCATCAATTACCAGCTTGTTTTCTTAACACCCGGTATTAAACCACTTGACGCCATCTCGCGGAATTGTATTCTCGACAATCCGAATTGCCTTAAATACCCTTTTGGACGACCTGTTATCTTGCAACGATTATGCAGGCGTATTGGAGATGCGTTATGCGGTATTTCCTGTAACTTTCTTGCAGCCTCATAAGCCTGAGCCGGATCATCTGTCGTATTGATGATTTTCTTTAATGCAGCTCGTTTTTCGGCATACTTAGCCACCATTTTGGCACGCTTTACCTCACGCGCTTTCATTGATTCTTTTGCCATATCTATCAGTTATTTTTTACGTCTTTAAAAGGCAATCCAAATTCTTTCAGAAGAGCATAACCTTCCTCGTCTGTCTTAGCCGTAGTTACGAATGTTATATTCATACCCATAATACGCTCAACAGAATCTATGTTAATTTCGGGGAATATTATCTGCTCCTGTATTCCCAAGGTGTAATTACCGCGTCCGTCAAACTTGCTCTCGATTCCCTTGAAGTCACGTATACGAGGCAAAGCAACACGAATAAGTTCCTCCAAGAATTCATACATACGCTCACGACGCAATGTTACCATAACACCGATAGGCATTTTCTTGCGAAGTTTAAAATTAGATATATCTTTTTTCGAAACTGTCGCAACTGCTTTCTGACCTGTGATTGCCGTTATCTCATTTATCGCCGTATCAATTATCTTCTTATCCTGAGTCGCGATTCCCAAGCCCTGGTTTATCACGATTTTTTTCAATACAGGAATCTGCATAGTCGAAGAATAATTGAATTTCTGTTTTAACGCCGGAGCTATACGCTCTGCGTAAACATTCTTAAGATTTGCAGTATTGTTCATTATTTAATCTCCTCACCTGATTTTTTAGAATAACGTACTAATTTGCCTTCATCGTTAAGACGACGGCCAATACGCGTAGGTTTACCACTCTTAGGATCCACCACATTTAAATTTGAAATATGAATGGGAGCTTCCTTTTTTACTATACCGCCTTGAGGATTTTGCGCATTGGGTTTCTGAGCTTTTGAAATCATATTCAACCCTTCTACCAAAGCACATTGTTTATCTACATAAACTTTCAAGACTTTTCCTTTACGACCGCGGCTCTCGCCAGAATTTACGTAAACGGTATCACCTTTCTTTATATGTAACTTACTCATTTCAGTCTAATGTGTTATTCGTTAAAGAACTTCAGGAGCTAAAGATACTACCTTCATATTTACAGCGCGTAGCTCACGAGCCACCGGTCCGAATATACGACTTCCCCTTAACTCTCCTGCATTGTTTAGCAACACACATGCATTATCGTCAAAGCGAATATAAGAACCGTCTGCACGACGAACCTCTTTACTGGTACGAACAATTAAAGCCTTTGATACTGTTCCTTTCTTCATGTCGCTTGAAGGAATCACATTCTGAACCGAAACGACAATAATATCTCCAACAGTAGCATAACGACGCCTAGTTCCGCCTAAAACACGAATGCAAAGCGCTTCGCGAGCTCCACTATTGTCAGCAACGTTTAATTTTGTTTCTACCTGTATCATACTACTTAGCTTTTTCGACTATTTCAACAACTCTCCATCTTTTGGTTTTACTCAAAGGACGAGTTTCCATAATTAATACCGTATCGCCAACGTTGCACTCATTTTTTTCATCATGAACATGGTACTTTTTTGTTTTTGATACGAATTTTCCGTATATCGGGTGCATTTCCTTAAATTTAGCAGCCACAACTATGGTCTTTTCCATTTTGTTGCTTACTACAACACCCTGACGAGTTTTTCTATTATTTCTTACTTCCATTATCAACCATTATTTATTTAATTCTCTTTGACGCAACTCAGTATTCATACGCGCTATTGTACGACGCGCGATCTTAATTAGAGAAGGATTTTCAATCGGAGAAATAGAATGGTTAATAACCATTTGGTGATAGTTGGCTTTCTCTGTTTCCAAACGCTCCTTCAATTCTTCTGTTGGAAGTTCTCTGATTTCTGCAATTTTCATAATTAAGCGTTTTTATCGTAATCACGTCTTACTACAAACTTTGTGGTAACAGGGAGTTTTTGTGCCGCCAAACGAAGAGCCTCTTTTGCTACTTCATACGAAACACCCTCAACTTCAAAGATGATACGTCCCGGCGTTATAGGAAATACATATCCTACAGGATCACCTTTACCTTTACCCATACGTACATCGGCAGGCTTCTTGGTGATAGGTTTATCCGGGAATATACGAATCCATATTTGCCCTTCACGCTGCATATATCGCGATACAGCCACACGCGCAGCTTCAATTTGGCGTCCGTTTATCCATTCGGTTTCAAGACTCTTTATACCGAAGCTTCCAAAAGCCAATTGATTACCTCTTTGGGCGTTACCTTTGCTACGCCCTTTTTGAGGTCTTCTATATTTAGTTCTTTTCGGTTGTAACATTTTTCTTCTAATTAGCGATTGTTATTTCTTCTTTTACGGAAACCGCGCCCACTGTTATTGCCATTAGAACGGTTGTTTTCCTTTGCCTGTGCATAATTAGGCGCCAAATCACGTTTCTCATATACTTCGCCGCGGCATATCCAAACCTTTATGCCAAGTAAGCCAACTTTTGTAAGAGCTGTTGTCTGGCAATAGTCAATGTCTGCACGGAACGTATGCAATGGTGTACGTCCTTCTTTGTACATTTCCTGACGAGCCATTTCGGCTCCATTTAAACGGCCTGCTATATGAACTTTTATCCCTTCAGCACCTGCACGCATGGTATTTGCAATAGCCATCTTTATAACACGACGGTATGCCATCTTACCTTCAATTTGACGTGCAATAGTCTTTCCTACTATTTGTGCATCCAAATCAGGCTTCTTCACCTCGAAGATATTAATTTGTATATCTTTTTCAGTGAGCTTTTTCAATTCCTCTTTGAGTTTATCTACTTCTTGGCCACCTTTACCTATTATAAGTCCTGGGCGTGAAGTGCATATTGTTACTGTAACTAACTTAAGTGTGCGTTCAATAACAATTTTCGAAACGCTTGAATTAGCCTGACGTTCCTCAAGACGGGTTTCAATATATTTACGGATTTTGCTATCCTCTACTATATTATCCCCAAAACTGCGGCCACCAAACCAATTCGAGTCCCAACCACGAATTATACCAAGTCGGTTGCTTATCGGATTTACTTTTTGTCCCATAATCTTCTAGTTATTTTTCATTTTTTGTACCAACAAACATGGTGACATGGTTAGAGCGTTTGCGTATTCTATAGCCACGTCCTTGCGGTGCAGGACGCATACGTTTCAGTGTAGCACCTTCATCAACGAACACTTTAGTAATATAAAGTTCGCCTTCTTCAGCCTTACGGTCATTTTTCTGTTCCCAATTATTTATAGCTGAACGGAGCAATTTTTCAACTGGCACCGAAGCAGCTTTAGCTGAAAAGCGCAAAGTTCCAAGAGCCCTGTTTACCTCCATACCACGAATCATATCTATTACATATCGCATTTTACGAGGCGAAGAGGGTATATCCTTCAGTTTGGCAAAGTACTGGGTTTTGCGGCTTTCCTTTATGGCTTTTGCCGCTAATCTTTTTCTTCTTCCCATTATTTTTTCCTTTATTTTCTAATATCTTATCCTGTTTAGCTTATTTACGGTTACCCGCATGTCCACCGAACTTGCGCGTAGGTGCAAACTCTCCGAGTTTATGTCCTACCATATTTTCGGTTATATAAACAGGAATGAATTTATTACCATTATGAACTGCAACTGTATGACCTACAAAATCAGGTGAAATCATTGAAGCTCGAGCCCACGTTTTTACAACGTTTTTCTTTCCGCTTTCATTCATTGCAAGTATCTTCTTTTCAAGGGAAACTGCAATGTACGGACCTTTTTTTAATGAACGACTCATAAATTACTCTTCTGTTAATTTAATTATTTCTTATTGGCTCTTTCTATTATAAACTTGTTTGATGCTTTCTTAGGAGCTCTTGTCTTCAAGCCCTTAGCATACAAACCATTCCTTGAGCGAGGATGACCTCCGGACTGACGACCTTCACCGCCGCCCATCGGGTGGTCATGCGGATTCATTACAACGCCACGGTTGTGTGGACGACGTCCGAGCCAACGAGAGCGACCGGCTTTACCGGAGCTTTCAAGCGCATGATCAGAATTGCCGACACTACCAATAGTAGCTTTGCAAGCACTGAGAATTTGACGAGTTTCACCTGAAGGTAACTTTATTACACAGTAACGGCCCTCACGAGATGTCAACTGAGCAAAATTACCGGCTGAGCGAACGAGCAACGCACCTTGTCCCGGGCGCAACTCGATATTATGTATTACAGTTCCTACTGGGATATTTTGTAAAGGAAGAGCATTTCCGACTTCAGGAGCTGCTGTAGCTCCGGACATAACGGTACTCCCCACTTTCAATCCGTTGGGAGCGATTATATAACGCTTTTCTCCATCCGCATAAAACAGCAAGGCTATACGAGCAGAACGGTTGGGATCATACTCTATCGTCTTGACTACAGCGGGAACACCATCTTTTTCTCGTTTGAAATCTATGAAACGATATTTTCTCTTGTGACCGCCACCAATGTAACGTACTGTCATCTTACCGACATTGTTACGGCCGCCTGAAGAACGTTTTCCACAAACGAGAGTCTTTTCTGGTACTGATGCAGTAATTTCTTCGAACGTACCAATAATTTTGTGCCTTTGACCCGGTGTTGTAGGTTTAAATTTACGTACTGCCATCTTCTTTAAATATTGCTATAGAAATCTATTACATCGCCATCCTTAAGAGTCACTATCGCTTTCTTGAAAGCATTTGTACGACCCTTTATAAATCCGGCGCGCGTATTGCGGTTTTTAGCTTTCCCGGCATAACGCATTGTGCTAATGCCTACAACTGTTACATTGTAAAGGGATTCAATTTCCGCTTTTATTTCAATTTTGTTTGCTTTAGGATTGACAATGAAACCATATTTCTTCTGGGTTTCTGCCAAATTATTCATTTTCTCGGTGACGAGCGGTTTTACTATGATTGCCATATTGCTTACCTCCTTATTTATTTAAAACGTCATCGATTTGCGACAGAGATTTCTCTGTAACTACCATAACTCCTGCGTCGAGCACTACATATGTGTTCAGGTTTCTTGCTACCGCAACTTTTGTATTCTGCAGGTTGCGTGCCGAAAGATAAACATTGCTGTCAACTGCAGGAAGGACAACGAGACTCTTCTTATCGGCAATATTCAATTTGCCAAGCATTTCGATATATTGCTTTGTTTTAGGAGCTTCGAATGTAAAATCTTCTACCACTATGATAGCGTTTTCCTGAGCTTTATAACTGAGTGCAGAACGACGCGCTAAAGATTTCACCTTTTTGTTAAGCTTGAAGCTATAATCTCTGGGTTTTGGTCCAAAAACGCGTGCTCCGCCTACTAATACAGGCGAATTGATGTCACCCCTACGTGCACCGCCACTACCTTTCTGACGAATGAGCTTACGGGTAGAACCGCTCATCTCACTTCTTTCCTTTGATTTAGCAGTGCCCTGACGATGGTTTGCCATATACTGCTTCACGTCAAGATATATAGCATGATCGTTGGGCGTAATGCCAAAGACAGTGTCATTAAGAGTAACCTTGCGGCCAGTGTCTTCTCCTTTTATATTTAATACGCTAAGCTCCATTATTTCTTGATGATTAAGATTGAACCTTTGCATCCGGGAACAGAACCTTTTATCAACAAGAGGTTGCTCTCAGGAATTACTTTAAGTACTTGCAAATTGTGTGTGGTAACACGATCGCCGCCCATCTGGCCGCCCATTCGCATACCTTTGAACACTTTTGCAGGATATGAGCAGGCACCTATGGAACCGGGCTTACGCTGACGGTCATCCTGACCGTGAGTGGTCTGTCCTACGCCACCAAAACCGTGACGCTTAACAACACCTTGGAATCCATGTCCTTTCGAAGTACCAGTTACATCAACGTAATTAGCACCTTCGAAGAGGTCTACAGTGACAGTGTCGCCTAAATTCAACTCTTTTTCAAAATCTGTGAACTCGGCCAAGTGGCGCTTCGGTGTAGTACCAGCTTTTTTAAAGTGTCCTTGCATTGGCTTGGAAGTATTTTTTTCCTTTGCCTCTTGGAAACCCAGCTGTACAGCTGCATATCCATCTTTGTCGACACTCTTTATCTGCGTAACTACACAAGGGCCAGCTTCGATAACAGTGCATGGTACATTTTTACCCTCGGCACTGAAAACGGATGTCATTCCGATTTTTTTTCCTAATAATCCTGGCATTTCAGATAAATATTTTTTGAGTGTAATGTTGTTTATTTACTATACTTTTATTTCAACTTCTACGCCGCACGGAAGTTCCAGCTTCATGAGCGCGTCTACGGTCTTTGAAGTTGAGCTATATATGTCTATAAGACGTTTATATCTTGACAACTCAAATTGCTCACGTGACTTTTTGTTTACGAAAGTACTACGGTTAACCGTTATAATACGCTTGTGAGTAGGAAGAGGTATCGGCCCGCTTACGATTGCACCCGTAGTCTTTACGGTTTTTACAATTTTCTCGGCTGACTTTTCTACCAACGAATAATCGTAAGATTTAAGTTTGATTCTAATTTTTTGACTCATTGTTTTTATTGTTTATACTTGTTAATTCAGGGCTAAGAGTCATTCGTTAGCCCTGAATGCCCAAGTACGTTATTTATTTTCTTATACTAAATCTGTACGGCCTTTAATTTCTTCAAGTACTGCACGTGCTATCGAAGACGATACCGGTGCATGGTGATCATACTGCATGGAAGACGTTGCCCTACCCGATGTTATGGTACGCAGTGCTGTTACATAGCCGAACATTTCTGCAAGGGGTACCATAGCTTTTACAACACGTGCTCCGCTACGGTTTGTATCCATACCTTCCACTTGTCCGCGACGTTTGTTCAAGTCACCTATCACATCACCCATGTTATCTTCCGGAGTGATTACTTCAAGGCTCATTATAGGCTCCATCAACACTGGTTTTGCCTTTGCACATGCATTCTTATATGCATTTATCGCGCAGATTTCAAACGAAAGCTGGTCGGAGTCTACCGGGTGGAACGAGCCGTCAAGCAGTTCTACTTTCAAACCGACCATCGGGAAACCGCCGAGCACGCCGCTCTTCATTGCGCTCTCAAAACCTTTCTGTACCGACGGGATGAATTCCTTGGGAATGTTACCGCCCGTAACTTTATTGATAAACTGCAACGGCCCTTCAGTATAATCTTCGTCTTTCGGGCCAACATTTACAATTATGTCTGCAAACTTACCGCGGCCACCGGTCTGTTTCTTGTAAACCTCACGTAAGTTAACCGTCTGTGTGATTGCCTCTTTGTAGTTAACCTGCGGCTTGCCTTGGTTGCATTCCACGTTGAACTCACGGCGCAGGCGGTCAAGGATAATATCCAGGTGGAGTTCACCCATACCGGAGATAATTGTCTGGCCGCTCTGTTCGTCGGTCTTAACCGTAAACGTGGGGTCTTCTTCAGCCAGTTTGGATAAACCGTTCGACAATTTGTCCAAATCTTTCTGCGTCTTGGGTTCTACCGCTATACCTATCACAGGATCGGGGAAGTCCATAGACTCCAATACGATTGGAGCGTCTTCATCGCAAAGGGTATCACCCGTGCGGATATCCTTGAAGCCCACTCCTGCACCTATGTCACCGGCTGCTATGCAGTCAACGGGGTTCTGGTGGTTGGAGTGCATCTGGAACAAACGCGAAATACGTTCTTTCTTGCCCGAGCGCACGTTATATATATAGGAGCCGGATTCTACTTTTCCCGAGTAAACACGGAAGAACGTAAGGCGTCCCACATACGGGTCGGTTGCAATCTTGAACGCAAGAGCCGAAGTCTTTTCGTTCTCATCGGGTTTACGGTCTTCTTCCTCACCCGTGCGCGGGTTCTTTCCCACCACATTGGGCGTATCCAGCGGAGAGGGAAGGAACATGCACACATAGTCGAGCAAAGTCTGAACACCTTTGTTCTTGAACGAAGAACCGCAGCACATGGGAGTAAGATCCATCGAAAGCGTTCCTTTACGGATTGCAGCGATAAGTTCTTCTTTTGTTATCTGCGAAGGATCTTCAAAGAATTTCTCCATCAGTTTCTCATCGCACTCAGCAGCCTGCTCTACAAGCTTGTCGCGCCACTCCTGAGCCTCATCCTTGAGTTCGTCGGGTATCTCGTCGACCTCGAACTCTGCGCCGAGCGTCTCGTCGTGCCATATCAGGGCCTTCATGTCGAGGAGGTCGACAACACCCTTGAATTTCTCTTCTGCACCGATAGGTATGTTTATAACACAAGGATTTGCCTTGAGTATATCTTTCATCTGGCGAACAACCTCGAAGAAGTTGGCGCCCGAGCGGTCCATTTTGTTCACGTAGCCTATACGAGGCACGTTATACTTGTCAGCCTGACGCCAAACAGTCTCACTCTGAGGCTGAACACCGCCTACTGCACAATATGTAGCAACAGCGCCATCAAGAACACGGAGCGAACGCTCTACCTCAGCCGTAAAGTCTACGTGTCCCGGAGTATCAATCAAGTTAATCTTGAAGTGCTTGTTGTTCCAGTTCCAGTATGTAGTGGTAGCAGCCGAAGTAATGGTTATACCTCTTTCCTGCTCCTGCGCCATCCAGTCCATGGTAGCGGCACCTTCGTGCACTTCACCAATCTTATGAGTTTTACCCGTATAATACAATATGCGCTCCGATGTGGTTGTTTTACCGGCATCGATGTGCGCCATAATGCCGATGTTACGAGTAAGGTGCAAATCTGTCTTTGCCATTATATCCCCTTATTTTAATTAAAACCTGAAGTGAGCGAATGCACGGTTAGCCTCAGCCATACGGTGCATATCTTCTTTACGTTTGAATGCGCCACCCTGCTCGTTGTATGCGTCGATTATCTCGGCTGCAAGTTTCTCAGCCATCGATTTACCGCTGCGCTTACGAGCAAAATTGATTAAGTTTTTCATAGAAACCGACTCTTTACGGTCGGGACGTATTTCAGTAGGCACCTGGAACGTAGCTCCACCTATACGGCGCGACTTAACCTCCACTTGGGGAGTAATCTTGTCAAGCGCTGTTTTCCAGATTTCAAGCGACGACTTCTCAGCGTCTTTCATCTTTTCACCAACGAGGTCAAGAGCCGCATAGAAAATGCGATACGAAGTATTCTTCTTGCCGTCATACATAAGGTGATTAACAAACTTGGAGACTTTCTGATCTCCGTAAACGGGATCGGGAAGGATCACACGTTTCTTTGGCTTTACTTTTCTCATTTTGTTTGAACGATAATTGGTTTGGGGCTGCTCTTAAAGTGTCTTCAACGTCTCCTCCGAGAACATTTACTCAGCCTTTTGTTTGTTGCTTCCTCGCAAACCTAATGATTTTTCTTACTTTTTGGCCGCTTTAGGACGTTTTGCACCATACTTCGAACGACGTTGCAGACGATTAGCAACACCGGCCGTATCGAGAGTACCACGAACTATGTGATAACGAACACCGGGCAGGTCTTTTACACGTCCGCCACGAACGAGCACTATTGAGTGCTCCTGAAGGTTATGACCTTCTCCGGGTATGTAAGAGTTAACCTCTTTGGAGTTGGTCAAACGTACACGCGCAACCTTGCGCATTGCAGAGTTAGGTTTTTTAGGTGTTGTAGTGTAAACACGAACGCACACCCCGCGACGCTGCGGGCATGAATCGAGTGCGGGCGATTTACTCTTCTCCACCAAAGCCTCTCTGCCTTTTCTAACTAATTGCTGAATAGTAGGCATTTGTTTGTTTTTTTAATTTATTTTGTTACTTATAATTACATTCAAAACATGTTCACATAGGTGTACAATACACCTTTTCGGCCTGCAAAGGTACGAATAACATTTGGATTGACAAACGCTATTAACTACCTTATTTCAAGTATATTCTAACCCAGCAACCGCCGTATCGCACAGACAAAAACGCAGCAAAGCCCAAACAACAAGCACTTTATCAAGCAGTTACAGAATCATATCCTGTCAAAAGCGTTTTTCCTTACACTTCTTTATTTATAATATTTAACATATTTCGGTCGGATTTAAGTATATTTAACCTGACTAAAGAGTAAAAAGTAGCTTTTCACGTTGCTTTTCGCTACATATCCCCTATCCGCTCGCAGAAAGACAAAAAAGACACACCGGGATTGAACCATACGAAAAGCCATTTGGAGCAGATAAAAATTATGTCTGAGATATTTTAAAATATGTCTGACATAATTCAAAATAGGTCGGACATATTTTTAAAGTGCCCAAACGGCACGTTTTCTTTTATTGCCTAAACACGGATTATGCTTTTCACAAGAAGCGCATAAACGCAAAAAGCGACGATGCCATCACCTGTTGCGCATAAAACCGACCTGTCCATTTATAAAAACATTCTGAAGAATCAGACAAAAACCTATAATGACAGCGCAAACAATGAAACATCGCCGCTAGAACCTGACTAACCATATAGACTCTATTTCGGGTTCCTTATAAAATGATTCACATCATTACTTTTGCAAAAGTAGAAAAGAGACATTAAAAAGCAAGAGTAATAATGTTACATTTTCATTAAGAATTCAATGCCTGCTGCCAACGTTACAAAACCCGTGCGGTCAACGTATGGTTATCTCGCCCGCTATGTCGGAGTTCATCAGCCAGCGCACCCGTTCGCGCGTATAATTATGCCCGAGCAGGAACATCAGTTTTGTTATGGTGCTTTCAACTGTTGCGTCACGCCCGTTGATAATGCCGGTTTCAAGCAGCTGAATGCCTGTGCGGTATCGTTCCATTTCTATTGTCCCCTCGCTACATTGCGTTACGCCCACTACGAGTATGCCGCGCTTGTCGGCCTCCTTGAGCAGTTCGATAAACCATTGCCGTTGCGGAGCGTTTCCGGAGCCGTATGTGCGCAGCACCACGGCCTTCAGCCCCTCGATGTTCACTATGGCCGAAATTATCTCGCGCCGTATTCCGGGGAACAAGGTCAAAACGACCACATTGGTATCCATAAGGTAATGCGGTTTGAAAGGCACTCCCGGCAGCGGGCGGCGTATCAGTTGCTCCTCGTATTTGATATGTATGCCGGCATGTGCAAGCGAATTGAAGTTGAACGAACGGAAAGCGTTGAAACCCTCGGCGTTAATCTTGGTAGTACGGTTGCCGCGCAGCAAACGGTTCTCGAAGAATATGCATACCTCGGGAACCATGGCCTCTCCCTTGTCGTTCTTTGCAGCCGCGATTTCTATCGAGGTAAGCAGGTTCTCGCGCCCGTCGGTGCGTATCTTGCTTATGGGCAGCTGCGAGCCGGTAAGGATTACCGGCTTTGCCAGCCCTTCGAGCATGAAACTCAGTGCCGACGCGGTGTACGACATCGTATCCGTGCCGTGCAGTATCACGAAGCCGTCGTATTTTTCATAATTGTCGGCTATCACTTTCACTATGGCCGCCCAGTTGGCCGGTTCCATGTCGCTCGAGTCGATTGCCGGCTTAAAGGCATACGACTCTATGTTGTAGTCGAACTCATCGAGTTCGGGAATCCACCTGCGCACGTGCGCGAAATCATAATTTTCAAGCGCTCCGGTGCGGCGGTCTTCAACCATACCTATCGTTCCGCCCGTATAAATAATGAGTATGGACGGAGTGTCAAATGTGCCTTTCATGCTGCAAAAGTAACATTTTGTTTGTTTTCACACATGCAAATACCCGAAGTTATATCTATTACGTATATTTGGATAATATAGGATTCGGTTCGGCATAGCCAAACTTGAAAACATTCGTTTCCATTTGTCCCAGCACTCACCTTTCACTATATTTGCAACAGACACAGGCAACACATGCCCACACATTTTAAAATCGGCATATTATGAAGACAAAAACCACATTCATTGCAATATGTGCGGCAGCGGCACTGATGAGCGGCTGCACCGACCGCCAGATGGTGGGTACCATGGCAGGCAGCACAATGGGCGGCATATTCGGCTCGAGCATAGGCGGCCTGATGGGCGGCCCGCGCGGGAGCGACGCGGGAACGGCAATAGGCATGCTCGCCGGAGGAGTAATCGGGAACGCAGTGGCAAGCGCGTCGGAAAGCCGGACATACGATGAGTACGAAGCCCCGCGCCGCAAATCGAAGCACGGGCGTCACGGCAGGCCGCGCAGGTATTCCGAACCGCCACGCACCACTCACGCGCCGGCAAGGATTGAAGGGTTAAGCGTTGAAAACATCCGTTTTATCGATGATAACCGCAACCAGCGGCTCGACGCCGGCGAGAAAGCCAAGATTCTGTTCGAAATACACAACCGCGGGAATGCCACACTTTACAACATAGCCCCGGTGATTAAGTGCTACAACGTCAAACGCATAGCCATATCGCCCACGGCGATAATAAGCAACCTGCGCCCGGGCAAGGGCGTGAGCTATACGGCGGCAATTGCCGTGTCGCCGCGAGTGAAAGACGGGTATGCCATTTTCACGCTTTCATTCCAGGACGGCAACAGCATTATCGAATACAAGACATTCCAAATACCCACACAGGGCAGGTAACAAAATATCCCTACGGCAGGGGAACGAAACGGCGCGTCGGGAAATCGCCCCCGGCGCGCCGCATTTTTTCATCACTCAAAGCAAACGGCCTGTTTGCAATCCGAATTTGTCTGCATGGCAAGCGCCGGTTTTCATACCCCTTTAGACGGCCATGAAAACATGTCTGAGATAATTTAAAATATGTCCGACCTATTTTAAAATAGGTCGGACATATTTTTTTCTTTCTCCCAAGGAGGTGCAAAAGCCGCTCCGGTCGGGATTTCAAAAGTTTTCCGTTTTTTGTCTGTTTCGGACCACGGTTTGCGAACTCCGTTTCCGCATTCCTTTACGGCCGCATTACTTGCCCATAAATGCGTCGAACTTCTTCATTACCGCCGAAACCGGCATACACGTAACCACGAAATACCACGCCACAGGCACGAAGCAGAACATATACCTCTTTGCCGAATAAGCAAGTACGTTATTAATGCTGTCCCACTTGTAATCAACCTGGTAAAGCACTACGCCATAGAAAAACAAAGCCAGCACAAAGGTAACGAGCTTGGCTATATCCGCCCGGCGGCGCACCATGAAGTAAACATCAGCCAGCACGGCAAGCAGCAAGGCAGCAAAAGTCCACCCGTAATACTGCGTATTGGTGAGCAAGTCCATTATACCATTATATATGGTCGAAGCCTTCTCGCCGTCGAAGAACGGATGGGTAATTACGAAGCTCTCGGTATTCATGCCGAAGCACGCCATATATATCTGCCACAATACGACAGGTATAATGGTGCACACCATGGGTATCAGCGCGCGGAACTTCCTTTCGCGCACGCAGGCAAAGAGCACCAGCAGGCCTGCCGCCCCGATGAACACGATTCCCTCGGCGCGGCTCCACACGTTGCATGCCAGCAAAAGGGCGCCGAGGCCGAGATACTTTGCGTCGCGGTTGGCAAACCACGTAAGCACATATATTATTCCCAACGAAGCATAAACAGCCTGTATGGTGTTCGTGCCCGAAAGCGAAGAGAACGATGTCATTTCAGGCGTAAGCAGCACAAGCAGCGTTGCAGCCATTGCGGCCGTGCGGCTCGTTGTGCGCGAAACGATAGCGTAAAACGCCACGAGGAACGACAGGTACATCAACGCGGGTATAATCTTCGAAGTTTCAGCCCCCAGGGCGTACACGTATGCGTAAGCCAGCTGCAACAGGGGGAAATAAGCTATCGGGCTGCCGGGCCCGTGCATTCCGGGCATGTAATCGCCTGCAAAAATGCTCATAGCCCCGTATGTGTGCTCCTGTGCAGCCACAAAGCCCATCGTGTCGAACGCGGCAAGGCTGTCGCGGTCGTAAACGGGGAAGTACATGCACTTTGTAAAGTTGGCATACTCCATCCACACGGCAAAGGCCAGCAGCAGAAGCCAAACAAAGTTGAACGCATTCAAGTCTATCGGGCGTCTGAACGCCTCGAGCACCTTTTGCCGCCTGACGGCAAGAGCAGACACCAATGCCGCTGCCAGCACAAAGTCGGCCGTAATCAAGGCAGCCGGCGTGAGCGGTATCCTTACCAAATCCATCAGCGCCATAACAAACGTAACCACTCCCACGCCCACGGGGAATGCCAGGCCCACGCGCTCAAGGCGCGTTGTAGCCGTGGATATGTTGAATACCGTAAGGTATCCTACGGCAAAAAGCATTACGATTCCTAATATATACATGGTTTAACGCGGTTTTTGAGTGTTCAGTTTCGTTGAGTCCATTGGCAGGACGCTTATCTCAGCCCCCGGGCCTACGCTGTAAGGCAACAGCTCCAGGCCGTGCCCGTTAACCACCGCCACATGGCTTATCTTCTTTCCCCAGGGGGTCTTTTCCCTTTCGGCTTCTATCACCACGCGGCGCGGGTAAAGAAAGCGCACCGCCGAGAGCTTGTCGCACAGGTTTCCGGAGAACGTTATCTGGCTCTGCGGCAGCTTGTCGGTAAAATCCTTGCGCGAAGGATAATATATAACGGCGTCTTCGGGTGTCATGCGGCGAATCATCTCGATAAAGGCGTAATCGTAGCCCAATTTCATTTCGAGCTTCTGGTCGTTGTTCAGGTTGTCGTATTGTTTGATTACCTTGAGGTTTCCTTTGGCGTATCCTTCAATCAGCCACTCGTATCCCGCGTTTGACTTCACGAAACCGGGAAGCAGCATGTACGCCAAAGCCGCAATCAAAAGGTTCTTTATCCACCACGAAAAGCCGTAGCGCGATGAAGTTTGCGATTTTGTTTTTTCCATCATGTATGTTTTTGGGATTACAAACCTGTCAGTCGGTAAAACGGTACTTAATGAGTGTCCATACTGCCTTCACGCCGTCGGTCCAACGGAGCTTCTTACCCTCTTCGAGCGTCCGGGGCATGTAGTGTATGGGTTCCTCGTGTATTTTAATGCCGAGCTTTGCCACCTTGGCCGTCACTTCGGGGCAGAACTCGAAACGTTCGCAACGCAGCCGTATTCTTTCCATCACTTCCGCGCGGAACAGTTTGTAACACGTGGGCTCGTCGGTTATATTCTGGTTGTACAGCAAGTTTGCCACGAACGACACCAGCCTGCCGCCCCAATAGAAACGGCGGTAGAGCACTTCGTTGCGTTTGTCGAGGAAACGCGAACCGTAAACCACCTCGTACCCGCCATCAACGAGCACCTTCAGCAACACGGCTATGTCGTTAGGCTCAAGCTCCAGGTCACCGTCCTGTATAATAATGTAATCGCCCGTAACATATTCCAGAGCCGTGCGGATAGCCCGCCCCTTGCCGCGGTTGCGTTCGTGGCGGAGCAGCCTTACCGGCTCGCCGGGGTGCAGTTCCACATACTTGCGGACAACATCGTAGGTATTGTCCGACGAACCGTCGTCAACAACCATTACTTCCCTGCGTATGTCGTAAGGAAGACGCACGGCAAGCACCTTGTCAAGCAACGCGCCGATATTCCCGCCCTCATTATAGGCAGGAACAATAATGGAAAGCTTTTTGTCGCCAAGACTTTTTACTCCATTCATGTGAGCGGCAAATATTTTTTATCCGAATGAGCAACAAAAATACGTTTTTTTTACAATATATAACGAAAAAACTTATACATTTGCACATATTGCATGTTCCTATGCCTTAAAAGCATACAGACGCGCATACAAGAATACAATAAATCAAAACAATACATACGGGAGAAGAATACTATAAAGACACATTCCTGCAAAACGGCGCACAGAACCGTTGCAATGCGGCTTTCCCATATAATACACGTATGGACTGTGGTTTTGCGGACATAATGTCGGCAGCTGCGGCAAGGCGCGTAAGCCGCGCTGCGCTGGCGGTTCGGAAATTCGAAAATCTTTCGGGAGCAGAAAAAAATTATGTCGGACATATTTTGAAATAGGTCAGACATATTTTAAAATATCTCAGACATATTTTTTCGGAGTCAAAACAAGAGAAACAAAAAGACAGACAAAAACAGAAACAAAACGGGATTTCCCGCAATCAGCCGCTTAGACATACGGCAACCACACCATATTAAACAGATAAAACAAAAACATCTACATACAATGAAATCAATTTTCAAAATCCTGCGAAATTCGGCGTTTGCCCTGATGGGCATTGCCATGATTTCGACAACTTCATGCAAAGACGACATCGACACGTCGAACATGTACACTTTCACCGGCCACATGATTACCGACTACCTTGCAGAAAGCGACAGTTTCCAGCTCTATTCCTACTGCCTGAGAAAGGTGTACCTGAGCGACAGGTCAAAGTCAACCTTTGCCGATCTGCTTTCCGCACGCGGCAACTACACGGTGTTCGCTCCTACAGACGAAGCCATGCACCATTTCCTCGACTCTATCTACAACCAGACTGACTTTCCCATAGAGAACTGCGAGGATTCCATCATGGAAAAAATCGTGCGCAACTGCATTATCGAAAACGGCGACAACGAGGCCTACCGCATTGAAGACCTCAACGAAGGCGCGCTACCGAAAACAAATGCCGACGACCGTTACCTTACGCTCAACTTCGACACTCTTGGCGGCAGGGCAATAGCCGTGATAAACAACGACGCAAGGGTAATATCGAGCAACCTCGAAATGGAGAACGGATACGTACATGCGTGTGACCGCGTGGTAATGCTGTCGAACGCCTACGTGTCGTCACTGTTGGAAGAAGCAGGCAACATGCGCATATTCTCAATGCTCCTTAATTCCACCGGCTGGGCCGACAGCCTCGAAAACTACCGCGACGACGCCTACGAACAGCTCGACAAGCCCGAGACGTACCCCAACGACTTCGGCTGGGGCGACAGCCGCTACCCGCAACACCGTTACTACGGCTACACCGTGCTGGCCGAAACCGACAGCGTGTTCCACGAAAAGTGGGGAATCGACATGCCTGTAGTCGAAGCCGGTGTCATAACCAACGAAGCTACCATACGCGAGCAGTTAAGACAGAAATGCCGCGAAGCATACCCGCACGCAACGGCAAATGACCTTACCGACCACAACAACGCCGAAAACCAGTTCGTGGCTTACCACCTGCTCAAAATACGCGTGCCATACAACTGGCTCGTTGTTCACCGCACGGAGTACGGATTCTCGTACAACAACCCCACAAGGCTCTCCATCTGCTGCGACAACTACTGGGAGACTATGACCACAATACACCGCCGCCTTATCAAGATGACCGACGGACCGACCACCGACGGAATCAAGATAAACCGCTGCAACAAGTACGACCCCGACACGTACGACGAAACCGAAGTGACAATACCGGGAATAGGCATACGCTCCAACAACGGCGACTACGACAACAACGCGCTCAACGGATTCTACTACCCCATTGACGACATACTCGTGTACAGCGACGACGTGCCGGGCAAGGTGCTCAACCAACGTATTCGCATGGACCTTTCCACATACCTGCCCGAACTTATAAACAACAACATATTCATAGCCGACTACAACCCGTACCTCATACCAAACGGCTACCTTGAATATGTTAAGATGAACTCCGAGGAAACGCAATACAACTACCTCACGGGCTACAACCAGAACTACAACGACATGTACTGCGACGAGCACAACATTACAGGGCAATACGACTTCACGCTCCGCCTGCCGCCGGTACCTTTCGAAGGAACATGGGAGGTGCGGCTCGTATATTCCTATTCGGCAAACCGCGGAATGGCACAGCTCTACTTCGGCACCAATCCCGACAACCTGCAGGCTTACGGCCTGCCTATCGACGAGCGCGTGGAGGTTACGAACCCGAACATCGGCTGGGCGCTCTACGAAAACGAAGACCCGGAACTCAACCGCCAGCGCGACAAAGACATGCGCAACAAGGGTTACATGATGGGCTGCAAGCACGAAGGGCCGACAACCGGCGGTATAGTGACGACCACGCTGTACAACGTGACATCGGAGCACCGCCTGCGCAAGATATTCTACACCGGAAACCTCGACCCGGATGAGACATATTACATCCGTTTCAAGAGTATCCTGTCGAACACGTCTACAATGTTCGTGCTCGATTACGTGGAATTCGCACCCAAAACGGTTTACAACGGCGACATACCAGAGGACGCATGGTAAACACGCAGTAAACAAACCGCGGCCATGCCACGGAAACATACCTCCCGGACATTCGGTTGGAATGCCCGGGAGTTTTTTATATGCCTTCCGCACGCAAAGCCATGCCGCACGGCGGCAATCTGTTTTTGTCCTCATTTAACATATCGCGGGAGGCCCTGTTTTCATGCGGGTTTGGAGGGGGTCGAAAAAAGGTCGGACATATTTTAAAATACAAGGCACATATTTTAAAATATGTGCCTTGTATTTTTTCTTTTCTCTGAGAGGGGTAAAATAAAGCGTCCGCTTTTTAACATTTCGACAGCCTCTCGCCGGCTGTTCCCGCCAGCTATTTCTTTCACCACATATCTGCCTGTTGTTTCGGTAGTGAACCGGTTGCTCACATGCTTACATACCTATGGCAAGCATTTCGTGGTAATGGGCAGGCGGCCTGCGCAAGATGAAACGGCGCGCAGCGCCGCACAGGTTTCATATATCTTATGCCACCAAACGCCGCTTATATGTAAAATCCTACTGAAACTGCATGTTTTTCAAGTTTTATTGCTATTTCCATGCCCTTTCATAATGGCATAGCATTTATTTTTCCTAATTTTACACCCTCTAATAACAAAAAGTATATTGGTCGGTATTTAATTGGCAAAAGAAAAGAAACATATCACTTTCTTTCGTTTTTTCCTTCCTGCGGTATTCTTAATATACTTAGGAAGTACTACTCTGTTCTATCATACTCATGTGATAAACGGGGTGATTATCGTGCATTCCCATATTAATACCGGCGAGCATACCCATTCCAAACAAAGCCTTGAGACAATATTCTTTTTGTCAAACATACTTACCTTCGGTGGTTTCCAATCATCGTTCGTACCCGTATTATGGCTTTACTTTATCAGGGTAATACTTTTTCCTGCATTATCCTATATTATAGCCACAACGCGTGGTACCATTTCCTTACGTGCTCCTCCCGCCTTGTTCTGACATTATCAATATGACTTCCCGGCATTTTGACGGGGAGGAATCCTTGCATTTTTTTCTAATCAGAACAACCAATAAAACAAATGAGAATATTATCTATTTTATTGGGAACAATGCTCGTATTGTTTCCGCAATTGTCCTATTCAAACGAACATCAAACAAAAGATTCAGATACGAACATAGTAGGTCATGTGATTGACAAACATACTAAAGAACACCTTCCCTATATCACGGTCATGTTAAGCGGAACTACCATAGGCACTACGACTGACGAGACCGGGCACTACCATCTTGTCAACCTTCCCGAAGGCAATTTCACAATAAAAGTATCCGCCGTGGGATATAAGACCATAACGCGCGAAGTGAACCTGAAAAAAGGGAAAACCTTGGAATTGAATTTCGAAATTGAGGAAGACCTTGTTTCCCTTGAGGGAGTAGTCGTTTCGGCCAACAGAAGCGAAACCACTCGCCGCATGGCTCCAACCCTCGTGAACGTGATGAACATGAAGACTTTTGAATATACAAATTCTTGCAACCTGGCACAGGGGCTGAACTTCCAACCCGGCGTAAGGGTAGAAAACAACTGCCAGAATTGCGGTTTTCAACAAGTGAGGATAAACGGCCTCGACGGCCCTTACACTCAGATTCTAATCGACTCACGCCCTATTTTCACCGCACTTTCGGGAGTGTACGGCCTTGAACAACTTCCCGCCAACATGATTGACCGCGTGGAAGTAATGCGCGGAGGAGGGTCGGCCCTTTTTGGCTCGTCCGCCATTGCAGGAACAATAAACATCATAACCAAAGAGCCTACAAGGAATTCCGCTCAAGCCTCGCATACCTTAACCGGCATTGGCGACGGAACAGCCTTTGACAACAACACAATGCTTAATGCGTCATTGGTTACTGACGACGGCAAAAAAGGAATTGCCGTATTCGGGCAAAACAGGGAAAGAGCCGGATATGACCACAACGGAGACGGCTTCACCGAACTTCCGGAGCTTAAGAGCCAGACATTAGGTATGCGTTCGTACATAAAGACAAGCAACTATTCAAAACTGACCTTTGAATACCACCATCTTCAAGAGCACCGCAGAGGCGGAGACTCGCTTAACCGACCGCCACACGAGGCAAACATAGCGGAGCAGGTTAAACACAGCATTAACACGGGAGGCATCAAGTTCGACTATTTCAGTCCTAACGAAAAGCACCGCTTGAGCGCATTTGCTTCAGCGCAGCACATTGACCGGGAGAGCTATTACGGAGGAGGGCAGGATCCTAATGCGTATGGAGCGACAAAAGACCTTACGTTTGTAGTAGGCTCCCAATATGTGTACCGCGCCGCAAAGTGCCTGTTTATGCCTGCCGACTTTACCGCCGGAGTGGAATACAATCAGGACAACCTTGAAGACTCACAACTGGGGTATGACAGGTTCATATCGCAGAAAGTAAAGATTGGAAGCGTATTCGCACAAAACGAATGGAAAAATGAAAAGTGGGGGATTTTGATTGGTGGCCGCCTTGACTGGCACAATATGCTTGATAAGCCTGTATTCAGTCCTCGTGCCAACATTCGTTTCAACCCTGGCAAAAACATCAACCTGCGTGCAAGTTATTCGTTCGGATTCCGTGCCCCGCAGGCTTTTGACGAAGACCTTCATATAGAAAATGTCGGCGGAACAGTATCAATAATTCGCCTGGCCGACAATCTTGAGGAGGAAAAATCGCAAAGTCTGAGTGTCTCGGCGGATATATACCACAGCTGGGGAGACTGGCAGGGAAATCTCCTTATCGAAGGCTTTTTTACCGGTATTGACGATGTATTCGCGCTTACCGAGATAGGCAAGGAAAATGGCGTTATCATATTGGAACGTGGTAATGAAGATGGCGCAAACGTATATGGCATGACATTGGAAGGCAAACTGGCATGGCGTAACAAATGGCAATTACAGGCGGGATTCACTCTCCAGAACGCCGAATACAAGAAAGCCCGTTCGTGGGATGACGGAGGAGTGAAAAAAGAGAAAAGAATGTTCCGCACCCCCGACACTTACGGATATTTCACCATGACTTATACGCCCATAAAGCCGTTGAATATAGCATTGTCCGGCACATACACCGGCTCTATGCTCGTGGAGCACCATTCCGGCTATATCGAAACGAACCGTACTGAGAAAACCGGCAAGTTCATGGACATGGGCCTTAAGGTGTCGTATGATTTCAATTTATTCAAGGGCACTACTCTTCAGCTTAATGCCGGACTTCAGAACATGTTCAACTCTTATCAGAACGACTTCGACAAAGGGGCTGACAGAGACTCGGGGTATATATACGGCCCCGGAATGCCACGTTCGTTCTTTGCCGGGGTAAAGCTGAGTTATTGAATCATACAGGGCTACGGAGTTACCTGATTGCATATCCGCGTGCGCGCGTCCTGCCGACAGGCGGCAATCTGTTTTTGTCCTCATTTAACATATCGCGGGAAGCCCTGTTTTCATGCGGGTTTGGAGGAGGTCGAAAAAAGGTCGGACATATTTTAAAATACAAGGCACATATTTTGAAATATGTGCCTTGTATTTTTTCTTTTCTCAGAGAGGGGTAAAATAAAGCGTCCGCTTTTTAACATTTCGCCGCACTCCGGATTTGCCGCTATTCGCCGCCGTCGCCCTTCACGCAAAGCGAAAGCACGCGCCACAGTTTGTCGTCGGGCAACGGGGCGGTTATGTCTATCATAATGTGCGAAACAGGGTGCTCGAACCTAACCCTGCGGGCCAGCAGGCTTATGCTGCCGTCGGGATTGCTGCGCGGCGCGCCGTACTTCAGGTCGCCCTTTATGGGGCAGCCCATTGCGGCGAGTTGGCAGCGAATCTGGTGGTGCCTGCCGGTTACGAGGTTTACTTCCAGAAGGTTGTACCTGTCGGAACTGGCTATGAGGCGGTAATCGAGCACTGCGAGCTTGGCGTCCTTGGCGCCTTCGCGCGCAACGTAAGTCTTGTTGTTCTTCGGATTCCTCACCAGGTACTGCTCCAAATGCCCCTCGTCCTCCTGCGGGCGGTTGGCCGTTATGGCCCAATAGGTCTTGCGTATCATCCCGCCGCGGCGCAGCATGTCGTTAAGGCGCGAAAGGGCCTTGCTCGTGCGCGCAAAGAGCACGAGCCCCTGCGCGGGGCGGTCGAGGCGGTGCACCATGCCGAGGAACACCTCGCCGGGCTTGGCGTAGCGCTCCTTGATATACGCCTTCACATCGTCGGCAAGCGTGCAGTCGCCCGTGCGGTCGCCCTGCACTATCTCGCCGGCCTGCTTGTTGACTATTATTATATGGTTGTCTTCGTAAACTACTTGCATAAGGCACGCTTTTTCCATTCTTTGGCAAAAAGAAGCCGCAGGGCGCGACGCGCCTTGCGGCTCCGGCATATTATGCTGTTTTTTACTTCAGGGTTTGTATGGCAAATTACATGTTCATGCCGCCGTCCACCTGTATCACCTGTCCGCTTATGTAGCTCGACATGTCGGAAGCCAGGAAAACGGCCGTGCTTGCGATGTCGTCTACCGTACCGCCGCGGCGCAGGGGAATCTTGTTCACCCATTCCTTGCGCACGTCGTCGGGCAGGGCTGCCGTCATGGCCGTTTCGATGAATCCGGGGGCGATGGCGTTTGCACGAACGCCGCGCGAGCCCATTTCCTGCGCAATCGACTTGGCCAGGGCTATGAGGCCGGCCTTGGAAGCCGCGTAGTTGCACTGCCCGGCGTTGCCGTGTACGCCTACAACGCTCGCCATGTTGATAATGCTGCCGCTGCGCTGGCGCATCATTATCGGGGTGCAGGCGTGTATGAAGTTGAATGCCGACTTGAGGTTCACCGCAATTACTGCGTCCCACTGTGCTTCGGTCATTCTCATCATGAGGCCGTCTTTGGTTATTCCGGCATTGTTGACAAGTATGTCTATCGAACCGAATTCTTCCTTTATCTTGTTTACCACTTCGGCCGTCTGCGCAAAGTCGGCCGCATTTGATGCGTAGCCTACGCACTTAACGCCCTTGGCTGCGATTTCCTGCTCGGTTGCCTTGCCGTTCTCGTCGATTACGAGGTCGGTAAAAGCAATGTTAGCGCCTTCTTCGGCAAAGCGAACGGCTATGGCCTTGCCAATGCCGCGTGCGGCTCCGGTTATGAGAGCCGTCTTTCCTGATAATAATCCCATTTTACTTTTGGTTTGTTATATTGTTCGTTTCATTTTTGTATGTATCAGAACATCGGGCTCATGCCGAGCGCACGCCTTACAAGGCCGGCCACTATGGGGCGGCTGCGGTCGAGTTTCATGCCTTTGCCCAGGCGGCCGTAGATGTACGGCACCTCGAGCCCCTTGAGCGAATAGTGCATTATGTCGCTCATGAGCTGGATGTCGTCAATGCGGAACTTGCCCTTGTCGCACCCTTCCTTGAGCACCTTATAGAAGAGTTCCTGCTCGTCGGCGTCGAAACGTTTGCGCACCTTTTCCACCAGCCAGATGTTGCGGAAAAACTCGGCGCGCAGGTTGCCGTTGCGTATAACCACCTCCTTAATCATGTTGAGGTGCGAATAAATCAGCAGCACCACCTTCTGCTCCGGGTCCATGTCCATCGAGGCTATTTCCTCCAGCTTGTCGCTCAACAACTCGAGTTCCGACTCTATTACAGCGTCGTAAATCTCCTCCTTGTTCTTGAAATACGTGTACAGCGTGCGCCTGCCTTTCTGCGAAGCCACTGCTATCATGTTCATCGTTGTAGCCTCCAGCCCGTTCTGTGCGAAAAGCTGGCGCGCGACGTCTACTAACTTCTGGCGGGTTTTGGTAACAGACATTTCGTTTCGTTTAATGGTGGACGGCAAGCCCTGCGGTTTGCACTTGCTTGCTGTTGTGTGCAAATTTAGGGGATTTTTGGTGAACCGCAAGCATAAAACGCCTAAAAATAGCTGTTTTGCCGGCGAGTGGTGCGTTGCGCCGCCGCACTGCGCCTTTACAGACATTTTCGGACGGAAAAAAGTGAAACACAAACAGGACGTTAAAAAAACGCCCCGGGAGCAAATAAAAAATATGTCCGACCTATTTCAAAATATGTCTGACATATTTCAAAATACAAGGCACCTATTTTCGCCCCTCTCCAAACCCGCATGAAATCGGGCTTTCCGCCACGCTGCGAAAACAGACAAAAAAAACTGCATTTCTGATACCATACCCGGTGTAAAACAGAGAAGCCGAAAAAACGCGCTTCCGGCTTCTCCCTGCCCCCGTATTTTTGTATATTCGCGTGTAGCATAACAACCTAAAAAACAAGCCATGAAAACCAAAGCCATTTCATTACTCGTTACCCTGTCGGCTGCCCTGATTGCAGCCTTGTGCCCTGCCGCCGCAGCCATGGCGGACGGGAGCGGAAGCACTGCGCAACCGTCGAAAACCAAATTCGAGATAAAACGCGGCGTGAACATAGCCCACTGGGTGTCGCAAACGGGCGCTCGCGGCGAGGAACGCGCCAGGATTTTCACCGAGCGCGACGTGGAGCAGCTCGCCGCCTGGGGATTCGACCACATAAGGATTCCCGTGGGCGAAGAACAGCTCTTCAGCCCCGACGGGACAATGGATAACGAGACGATGACGCTCATTGAAACGGCCATAGGCTGGTGCAAGAAGCACGACATGCGCGCCATATTCGACCTGCACAACCTGCGCTCCCACCACTTCAACGAAAAGAACAACACGCTGTGGACTTCGCCCGAAGCACAGCAACGCCTCTGCGACATGTGGGAAAAGATAGCACGCCGCCTCGACAAATTCCCCGTCACGCTCCTGGCCTACGAGCTGCTCAACGAGCCCGTGGCCGACAAGAACGAGGACTGGAACAAGGTGCTCGCAAAACTGCTGCCCGTGGTGAGGGACATAAACAAGAAGCGAGTGATACTCGTGCCTTCGAACAAATGGGACAGCGTTGACAACATACCCGACGTCGCTATTCCCGACAACGACCCGAACATAATGCTTACGTTCCACTTTTACGAGCCGTTCATCCTCACACACTACCGGGCAAGCTGGACAGACCAGAAAGACATTGTGCTGGAACACGGCGTGAAATACCCCGGCCGCCCCGTCGACCCCGAAGACGTGAAGAAACTCGACGAACGACAGCAGAAAATAGTGGGTTGGAACGTAACACAAAACAACGACATAAACTGGCTGCGCGCACGCTGGAAACGCGCCGTCGACTTTGCACGCGAAAAAGGGCTCACGCTCTACCTCGGCGAGTTCGGCTGCCTGCACACCGTAAGCCAGGAGGCCCGCGTAGCCTGGACGGGCGACATAACAGCCATGTGCAACGAATACGGCATACCGAGGGCTTACTGGGAATACAAGTCGGGCTTCGGCTTTGCCGACTGGAACACCGGCAAGCTCACCAACCCCGAACTGCTGAAAGCCATAACGCAATAACGCAGGCCTTTACGCCACAACAGCCCGCAGGGGAGGCATTACTTCCGGAAGCGGCACCGTTTTTCAGCAAAGCCTTGGCTTGCCGGCTGTGCGGGACACCTCTCCCCCCTCGCGCACGGGGTACGCCTGTACGCGCTTCCGGCCCGTATTTGTCTGCATTTTTCCGTACTGGTTTCAAACAGTTTTCATCCCCTCCGGGGCAAAACGGAAATATGTCGGACGTAATTCAAAATATGTCTGACATAATTCAAATTATGTCAGACATGTTTTTGCTCCCCCGGAAACCCCGGCCTTTGCTTGGGGAAACAGTTTTCCGGATTCCGTGCCTGCGTTTGCCTGGATTGCCGTGCCGGTTTTTTCCGCACTATAACGGACAATTTCCCGGCATTACCATGCCTGCAAGACATAAATCCCGACCCGCCCAGAGGCGCGTCGGGATTTAAATGATGTATGTGGGGTTCAGGAAACTTTACGGCAGTTTCCGCGAGGGCGAATCCACGTTCCGTAAACCGCCATCCCGCCGTCAGAACGCCACTTTCTGCGATTGCCTGCCGGTGCGGACGATGTAAATGCCCCTGGGCAGGCTCAGACTCCCGGCGTTGCCGCTGTAGATTAGCGTGCCGGCGGCGTCGTAAACCTTTATCGCCACGCCTGCGGGGTTACGGAGCTCTCCGTTCACGACTGTAATCCCGGCACCTACGGTTGGCTGGTTGATTGAAACGGACATGTCGATGTTGAACTCGTTCCAAACGGCCGCGTTGCGGTAGGCTTCGATTGCTTCGGCCGGAACGCGCAGCTTTATGTCGCGCGACACTTCGTAGAACACGTCATCGCCGAGTACGGGCGGCTCAACCGCGTCGCAACTTATCGAAGCCAGCCCGGTGCACATGCCGAACGCGTCGGAATGTATGCTGTCCGTATTGGCCGGAATGGCTATCGAGGCCAGCGCCGTGCAAGACTCGAAAGCGCTTTCGCCGATTTTCTCGATTGTCGGGGGAAGGACCACTTCTTCCAAGCTCTCACAGCCTTCGAACGCCTCATCGCTGATTGCCTTTACTCCCTCGGGGATTTCAATTTTCTTCAACCCCGACTGGCGGAAGGCCCTTTCGCCTATCGATTCAAGGGTTGAGGGAAGCTGTATCTCGGTAAGGCTGTAGCATTCGCGGAATGCCCGGTCGCCTATGGAGGTAAGGCCCTCGGGCAGGTTGATTGTGGTCAGCAAATCGCAGGAATAGAATGCGCGGTAGGGAATCTCTTTGAGCGTTGAGGGCAAAACGATTTCCTTTATTTTGTTGCAATCGTAGAACAGGTTCTCGCCAAGCTGCGTCATGCCTTCGGGGAAAGCGATTTTCTCCAAGGCTGTGTATGCAAACGCATAGTCGCCCACCTCGTTAAGGGTTGAGGGGAGTTGTACCTCGACAAGGCTGGGGCATTCGCGGAATGCCCTTTCGCCTATGGAGGTGAGGCCCTCGGGCAAGGTGATTTTCTCCAAGGATGTACTTGCAAACGCATAGTCGCCCACCTCTTTAAGGGTTGAGGGGAGTTGTACCTCGGCAAGGCTGTGGCACCCGTCGAATGCCCCTTCGCTTATGGAGGTGAGGCCCTCGGGCAAGGCGATTTTCTCCAAGGATGTACCTGCAAACGCATAGTCGCCCATCTCGTTAAGGGTTGAGGGGAGTTGTACCTCGGCAAGGCTGTGGCACCCGTCGAATGCCCCTTCGCCTATGGAGGTGAGGCCCTCGGGCAGGTTGATTGTGGTCAGCAAATCGCAGGAATAGAATGCATCATGGGAAATCTTTTTGAGCGTTGAGGGTAAGTTCACTTCCTTAAGGTTAGCGCAGTATGTAAATGCGAAGGAATCTATTTTCGCCACGCCCTCGGGAATGGTGATTTTCTCCAATGCTGAAGCGGCAAACATGGACTTCGGAATCTCTGTAAGACCTGCGGGGAAGGTTACCTGCCTTATCTGCGAGTTGCTGAACACACCTGCGCCTATTTTCTCAACCGCGTCGGGAATATTTATCTCTGTGAGGCTGCTGTTGGAGAAAGCCTCATCGCCGATTGTTTTCAGGGTTGCCGGCAACGTCACGCCCGATAAGGCCTGGCTGTCGTAGAATGCCTGGTCGCCTATGTATTCGAGGCCTGTGCCGAGCTCCAATGTCGTCATTGTAGGTATCCCGTAGAAAGCTTTCTTGCCTATTGACTTTACGGTGTTGGGCAAGACAACACTCTCTATCCCTTCGTAGTCTGAAAAAGCCTCATTGCCGATTTGCGTTACTGTATAAACGTCGCCGCCGTCTTCGTATGTGTCGGGAATTTCCAAGGAGGTGAGGTATTTATTGATATAACCCGTAATTGCCAGTTCCTTGTTGCCCTCGTCGGTGATTTGGTAGACATAGTTGTTGTCCAGGAAAGAAAAATCCAGGGTTTTATAGTTACTGCGTGTGTTCCATCCCTCGGCGTTTTTGAAAGCCTCGAGGGCTTGCGTATGCACGGTGATATCCATCCCGTAGAATACATCTTCAACACTCACAGGGATTGCAGGCGGTGTCTTGCCCAGGAAATAAAATTCCGTGTCGTAGTGATAAATGCGTTCAAACGCGTGTGCGCCTATGCTTTTCACTCCTGCCGGAATAATGATATTGTCACCCACATAACAATGATAAAACGCGCTGTCGGCTATTGTTTCAAGCGCATCGGGCAGGCCGTTCAAAGCCAGTTCTTCAGATTCGGCGAAAGCGCCCCGGCCTATTGTTGTAACACCGTCGTGGAGCGATATGGTTTCCAGGTCTGCGCAATGGTTGAAAGTATAAGGCTCTATTACGGTTACGCCCGCCGGAACGTCAATCCGTCTTATACTATAGATACCGTAAAACGCATATCCGCCTATACTCTCAAGGGATTCGGGAAGGTTTATTTTATAAATATTATCTATTTTAGAGAACGCATATTCGCCAATCCGCTTTACTCCGTCGGGCACAGTGTATTCTATTTGGGTTTTACCGTAGGGATAAGCCACAAGCTCCGCCATGTCTTTTGTAAAGAGGACCCCGCCGACGGAGCAATAGTCCTTGTTTGCCTCGTCGACAATGAACGCCTCCGACCTGTAGCGTATGAACGCTCCTTTGCCTATGCTCTCAACGCTTGCCGGTATATAAAACGCATTAGAGGCGAGAGATAAGGACGCGAATGCAAATTCTCCTATCGACTTCAATGAGGTGCCGAGTTCTAATTCGTTAATCACGCCACAGTTATAGAAAGCCGAGTCGCCTATAGCCTCTACGTCGCCGAATAGCACAGAAATCATACTGCTACATCCTGCGAAAGCCGCCTCGCCTACGCTTTTCACGTTATCGTCGGCGTAGAATGTCATGAGTATATCGCTTCCTCTGAAAGCGCCCGCACCTATCGAGACCACGGTATAGTCCGTGCCCCCGTAACTGATGGGGGAAATTACATTCACTGACGTTGGGTGAGTGCCATCGTTGCCCGAAAGCTCCACGAGGTTGTTGGCGGCGTCGACAACGGTGTAGACCAGTCCGTCGAGCGTGAACGAATCTCCGCCGGCAGCCGCCGCAGGGGCGGAAGGCGGATTAGGGTTGCTTGCTGCTGCGTTTAAATTCGCACCCGTTACCGATAGCAACATCATTGCGGCAACGATTGCTGTTGTCGATTTCTTCATGGTGGTTATATATTTTATGGTTGCTGTTCGCCATGGAGATGCAGGCCGCTTTTCATGGAAAACCCGCATGGAGCTTAAAAACAAGCCTGGTACACATACAAATGTAGGGCGTACAATTAACACAGCCAAGCAATTATTTGACAAAATTACAGTAAGCGTTAAAATTTTTCCTGCCCGGCAGCTGCGCGCGTTGCGCCAAAACAGCCGCGACCCGCCCCGCGGCCGACGGGGAGCGGTCAGCGCGGCGGGGGACAAGGCTTGCGTTCCGGAGCTTTTCCCGCCTGCATTTTACGGACGGGTTTTAAATAGTTTTCACCCCCTCCCGGGGCAAAACGGAAACATGTCGGACGTAATTCAAAATATGTCTGACATAATTCAAAATATGTCAGACATATTTTTACCCCGTTCGGAAGCCCGGGCCGTTACCGGGAAAACAGTTTTCCGGATTCCGTGCCTGCGCCTGACTGTACCGCCGGCGGGTTCTGTTGTGTCGCCAGCCTGGCCGGGGGTATGGAAAGCACGCCGGCGGAATGCGCCGCGCGCCATATTTTCAACAGGCGCACACTTCAAGGCGGAGCGTTTTTGTACCTTTGCAGCAACATCTGGCTAATGACAGCATGAAACACTTTCTCATCCTTTTAGCGGCAATAGCGTGCGAGGTAGTTGCCACGAGCGCCCTGAAACAGACAGGCCAGTTCACGCGCCTTGTGCCGTCGTTCGTTACCCTGGCAGGTTATGCCGCCGCTTTCTACCTCCTCAGCATAGTGCTGCGTTACATACCGTTAGGCATCGCATACGCCATTTGGTCGGGTGCCGGGATTGTGCTGGTATCACTTGTCGGGCGGTTTGTGTACAGGCAGCACCTGGATACCGCCGCCATAATAGGCATTTGCATGATTATCGCCGGGGTGCTTGTGATAAACTTGTTTTCAAAATCGGCGGGGCATTGACCGCAGTATGCCCGTAGCCTTCCCCACATGCCGTGGGGGCGTGCCGCCACGGACAACGGGCGCGACGCGCAAAGGACTTAAAAAACGCCGGCCTCGCTAATTCCCCTTGCCGTCATGGCTCCCCTGAGCATAAAGAGAGCCGAATCCTCCAATACGCCATGAGGGCATCCCGCCATGCGCGCACTATACAGCACGGACGTGAATGTGCCGAGGAAGCAGTCCACGTCCAGGCCGGGCATTACAAGCCCCTCGGTTTGGCAATCCGACACACGCCTCGCAAGCTCCGCGTACCATATTTCGCGTATCGCGTCGTATATATACCCGTAATGGCTGGTGACATCGTGCCAGAAAGCGTTTTCACCCTTGTACAGGTTCTCCACAAACGCCTTTGACGTGCCCAACAAACGCGGCAACGGGCACTGGCTGCCACACTCTATTATACGGAACAGGTTCTTAGTCCTCTCTGAATAGGAAACCAGGCACGCGCCTATGAGGTTGTCTTTTGTCTTGTAAACCTCGTATATGGTACGTTTCGATATATTCAAGCCGTGCGCTATGGCGTCCATGCGGGTAGCACGGATACCTTTTTGCTTGAACGACTGCGATGTGAAAATTATGAGCCTTTTTTTCTTTTCTTCGTCCATACTGAACTTTGCAATGTTTGTATTCCAACTTTAAAAAGCCCTTACCGGCAAAATATTGCACGGGCTACAGTTAATAAAAGCAAACACGCGCCGCTACGGGACGCCCGTAATGGACCTTGCCGGAGCTGAGTCACGTAAACCCGACAAGGGGAAACGGGTTTTATACGTGTTTTATAATCCGGCAACTGTTTGTCTGACAAAGGCGAAACACTCTTTAACATAAACGCGGCGCAAGATTTCGCCACACCCGGGATTTCAAGCGCAAACGGAATAAACCGTAGTAACATTATTAACTATCAAAATTCAAAACCAAATGAAAAAAACTATCAGACCACTCTGGGTCTATGCTTCCATGCTTGTTATCGGAAGTACTTTCAGCCTTACATCTTGCAGCAGCGACGACGACAAGGGCGGTGACATAATCACCACAGACGTGATGTACGGCAAATACGAAGGCACAATGAACATCCTCGAACCAGCAGCCGAGGGACGGGCGGACGATTCAGACAACGGAGGCGGCACGGCAGAAATAAACGTTTCAGCTACGATAAACAACGATACGGTATATTTTGACGACTTCCCGGCCAAGGAAATAATACACTCCGTTATCAAAGACGAGGAAACGGCAGACAAAATTTCCGAAACCATCGGGCAGACAAGCTACCGGATTGGTTACGTGCCTTTAATGGCCGCAAGCAAAGACAGCATAAACCTCACACTCAATCCCGAGCCGTTGGTACTCGACATTTCCATACCCTCAACAACCGAAGAGGAAGCGCAGACCCTGCACGTGACGGTACAGATAAACGCGGCAGACAATGCCGCCTACTCCATAGGAGATAAAAATGCACATTTCGGCATCTCGGCGACAGGAGTGTCAATCGACAATGGCGGCGAACAGATACCAGTCACGAATTTCAAGGAAATAAACCTTGCATTCGATATGGACCAGACACTCGTGGTGCACCACGGACGCTAAACCAACTTTTTCATGAAGCGTGGCAGCCTTTTTCAAGGGGTTGCCACGCTCTTTTTATATACAGAAACACGTTTTTATTAAAGCACGCACACCGCCAGGCACAATGCGTCCGGCACACTCCGCACGAACGGCTAAGCAAAACCCAACTCGCAAAACAGGTTTTATGCACCTAAACGACAACAAAAACCACCTGTATCACAAACATGTAACTATATTTAACTTACGACGATACAATATTCCGCAACGACGCATGTTATCCGTGCACGCGGTTGCAACAACCGCCCCCACATTATCAACAACCTAAAAAAACATCAGCATCATGAAACACATGAACATTGCATTGGCAGGCCTTTCGGCACTTGCGCTGGCTGCCTGCGGAAAAAACGCCAACCTTGCGGGCGAATGGATTCAGCCCGTGCCCGGAATGCCGCAAATGACACAAGGGTTCACCTTAAAAGAGGACGGAAGCGCAAGCTCCGTAAACATGGCAACACTGAAATATGAATCCTGGAAAGAAGAAAACGGCAAACTCATCCTCACGGGCAAAAGCATCGGCAACAGCCAAACCATAGCCTTTGCAGACACCTTTGAGATAGAGAAACTCACCGACGACAGCCTGACAGTAAGGAAAGGCTCGCTCTTACTGCAATACGCACGCCGCACAGCGGACGGAAAGGAAAGCATACCCGCCGCACGCCTCACGCCGGCTAAAAAGCTGAAAAGCATGGAAGGCAAACTTACCATAGCGCACGAAACGCGCAGCCTCACCCTCGACGACGGGACTTGCTACTGGGTTATCGACAAAACGGGCAAACTGTACGGCATGTACGACTCCGTTACCAACGGGGTGAAGAACGGCGCGCCCGTCCGCGCCAAACTGCGCGTAGGCGATGTTGCGAAACCCTCGGACGGCTTTGCCAAGAACTACGACGGCGTAATCGACGTACTCGCCATAGAAAGCCTTGCGCGGCTGTAGCACGGGCGCACGCCAACAAGGCACATAAACATACGGCAGTCCCGCCGGGCAACCGCGGCAATGCGCACGACAAGACTTGTAAGCAACATACTCCCGCCGCCCGTACGAGCATTCCCGCCCTATCCGCCCCGAATCGCGCCAACATTGCTGCCAAAGAATTTCTCCTACGGCATTTTACCGCCGCAAGCCCGTACTTTCGTGCACCTTCCGCCCCGAATCGCGCCAACATTCCGACAAACGAATCTCACGCGCTGCGCATTCCGTCCGCACATCCGCATTTGTCCGCGTTTTCGGGACGGTTTTCAAAAGGGTTTCCACGGGGCAAAAAATATGTGCCTTGTATTTTAAAATATGTCTGACATATTTCGAAATATG
>OIWT01000634.1_pt1 | contig 48045 bp, 43 predicted proteins | sample 1587701 | NCBI WGS metagenome assembly OIWT01 (sample SAMEA3888904, study PRJEB22519) | human gut metagenome | biome: human gut; feature: human-associated habitat; material: faeces | place: Denmark | collected 2009 | reverse complement strand
TCCGTATTATCAATTCGTGTTCAACGACGGCAGAACGCAGTGGACCTATCGCATAAACGCGATATCCGGAACAATTCTCGATAAGGCACAGAAACTAATGGTTTGTCGGACGTAGTATGTTTTCCCGTCATATATCGCATATCTATACAGAAAAGCAGTCCTTGCGGACTGCTTTTCTCAATTTATCCGGCAGAATATCAGAAAAATTTCTTTTTCCATACGCCCGGGGTGAGAGCTATCAGCAGAGGGAAGATTTCCAGTCTGCCGAAGAGCATATCAAGTGAGAGGATTATTTTTGAAAACCATGAGAAGCATGCAAAATTACTCGATGCCGCGCCGTAGCCCGGACCTGTATTTCCCGTGCAGGAGAGAACCGCCGAGAGATTTGTTTCGAGACTGAGATTGTCTGTCGATATGGCAAAAGCCGAGACGCCGATTATGGCGAAAAGCGCGAAGAAATATATCGCGGCACTTTTTACCGCCTTCTCGTCGACTATGGCACCGTCCATTTTCACATGGGAAACCGCCTTGGGATGAAGCATCTGATGAAGCTCCTTTTTCAGTCCCCTGAAAAGAATTATCGCGCGGGAAACCTTAAGACCGCCGCCCGTGGAGCCTGCGCATGCACCGATAACCATCAGCATCAGCAGTATCGAACGGCATACAGCCGGCCATGCGACGAAGCTTGTGCTGACATATCCCGTGCTCGTGATAAACGAGACAACCTGGAAAAACGCATATCGCAGTGAAGTGCCGAAGGCGCCGTAGATGCCGAGCGTCGCCACGGCGATGATTCCCGTTGCCACGGCGATTATCGAGAGATAGACCTTCCATTCGTCATTGTGCAGCACACCCTTTATTTTACGGATAAGTATAAAGAAATAAATATTGAAATTTATTCCGAAAAGGAGCATGAATACGGCGATCACCATTTCTATATATATGCTGTTGAAATGCGCTATGCTCGCATTATATGAGGAGAAACCGCCCGTGCCTGCCGTTCCGAAAGCGTGAATGAATGCGTCAAAGACACTCATACCGCCGAAAAGCAGAAATACTATCTCGGCAAGCGTCATACATATGTAGATGAGATAAAGAATTTTTGCCGTCGATTTACCCTTGGGCACGAGCTTGCCGACTGTGGGACCCGGCATTTCGGCACGCATGAGCAGCATGGAATGGTCATCGGAGAGCGGAACGATGGTCATGACAAATACAAGCACGCCCATGCCGCCTATCCAGTGAGTAAAGCTGCGCCAGAAAAGCATTCCTTTCGGCAGAGCCTCGATGTTTTTGAGTATGCTCGCGCCTGTCGTGGTAAAGCCCGAAACAGTCTCAAAAAGCGCATCGATATAGTTCGGGATGCAGCCCTCAAGCACGAAGGGAAGCGCGCCCAAAGCCGACCAGAGTATCCATGCAAGCGAAACTGTCACGAGGCCTTCCTTGGCATAGAGCGCATGCCTGCCGCCTTTTCGGAAAATTATTATTGCAGGTATGCTGAGCACCGCTGTTATTCCTGCGGTTATCAGAAAGCAGAAGAAGCTCCGCATTTCTCCGTAGGCAAGAGAAACACCCGCGGGAATGAGCAGAAGCACCGCCTCTACGGCGAGCATTCTGCATACTATATTATAGACTGATTTATAATTCATATATCAAAAGCGTCCTTCAGATCATTGAATCTGCTGTCGGTGGTAACGAGGATGACGCTGTCACCGAACTGAATTTCCGTATCGCCGTTCGGGATGATGGATTTTCTGTTCCGAACGATACAGCCGATAAGCGAATTTTCCTTCAGGCGGAGGTCCTTGAGCGGCTTGCCGATATATGGAGCCTCACTGTCGCGTATGATAAATTCCAGTGCCTCGACGCTTCCGCCGAGAATTTTATACATGTTTTCCACATTGCTGCTGCCGACGGTATTTTCCATGGCGCGCGCATAGCTTACCATGCGGCTGGAGGTGACGTCCTTTGGCGAAACTATGGAATCTATGCCCATCTTGCCTGCCATATCTATATAGGAATCGCGGTTTATCTTTGTCACTACCTTGTCTACGCCGCTGCTCTGGGCAAAGAGGGAAATGACCATATTTTCCTCATCGATACCCGTCAGCGCCGCGAAAGAATCGGCATGCTCGATACCTTCCTCAAAGAGAAGTTTCTGATCCGTGCCGTCGCCGTTTATCACGGCAGCTTCGGGGAGCGCCGCGGCAAGCACATTGCAAAAAGCCTCGTCGCGCTCGATTATCTTGACATGAATACCCGCCGAGAGCAGAAGCGCCGCGAGATAATAGCCTATTCTGCCGCCGCCGACTATCATAGAGGTTTTTACCTTTTCGCGGAAGCCGCCGATGGCACGCAGAAAGCCCTCGATATCCTTATGTGAGGCGGAAACATGAATTCTGTCGCCTGCGAGCAGGCGAAAATCGCCCTTCGGTATATAGACCTCTTCGCCGCGCTGAACGGCGCAAACGAGCGCTTTTACCTTGACCTCATGCGAGAGCGCGGAGAGCGTTACTTTGTCGAGCGGACTGCCCTCGTCTATTTTAAATTCCACGAGCTCGGCTCTGCCGCGCGCAAAAACCTCTATTTTCAGCGCCGCAGGGAAGATAAATACGCGGCATATTTCCTCTGCCGTGATAAGCTCGGGATTTATGGCGACGTCTATGCCGAGATCGTTTTTGATGAAGTCTATCTGCTTGTAATATTCGGGATTACGCACTCTGGCGGCGGTGCGCCGGGCACCGAGCTTTTTTGCCATCAGGCATGAGAGCATATTTGTTTCATCGCTGCCTGTGCAGGCTATCACGAGGTCGGCACCGCCCGCATTCGCTTCGATAAGCGTGGAGCGCATGGCTCCGTCGCCCTCAACACACATTATATCGAGCTGATTTGCCGTTGTGCCGAGGATATCCGCGGTTTTGTCTATGAGTGTGACATCATGCCCCTCGCGGGCGAGCTGTTCGCAAATGGAATCGCCTATTTTGCCCGAGCCTATGATAACAATATTCATTTATACGCCTCCGTTCAGTCGCGTGTGAGATTTTCCGCTGTCTTTGCTATAATGTCGGAGATTTTGTCCATGGCGGAAACAGATACAAATTCAAATCTGGAGTGAAAATTTTCGCCGCCCGTGCAGAGATTGGGGCAGGGCAGACCCATGAAGGAAAGCCGCGCACCGTCTGTGCCTCCGCGGATAGGGACAATCTTTGCCGAAACGCCGCAGTCTGCCATCGCTTTCTTTGCGCGGTCAACGATATACATGCGCGGTTCTATCATTTCGCGCATATTGCGATAGGAATCCGTGATTTTCACTTCTGCCGTGCCCTCGCCGTAAATGCGGTTTATTGCCTCACCGGCAGCTTTCATCAGCTCTTTGCGGCGGGCAAAGCTCTCGGCATCATGGTCGCGGATGATATATTTCATTGTGGTGTTTTCCGTCTCGCCCTCGATATGATAGAGATGGAAGAAGCCCTCATAGCCCTCGGTTTTTGCGGGAATTTCATTTTCGGGGAGCATGGAATTGTATTCTCCCGCGATGAGGATTGCATTTTTCATTCTGTCCTTGGCACTTCCGGGATGAATGGAAACGCCGTGTATCGTGACAAGCGCACCAGCCGCATTGAAGTTTTCATATTCAAGCTCGCCGAGCGCGCCGCCGTCTACCGTGTAGGCATAATCCGCGCCGAAACGGGCAACATCGAAGTGATCTGCACCTCTGCCTATCTCCTCATCCGGCGTGAAGGCTATTTTTATCTCGCCGTGCGGGATGTTTTCGGAGATGAGCTTTTCGAGCGCTGTCATTATTTCGGCTATGCCCGCCTTGTCATCGGCTCCGAGAAGCGTTGTGCCGTCTGTTACGATGAGCTCATCGCCCGCATAATCCGCAAGATAAGGATAGTCGGAGGTGCGCATATATATGCCTTTTTCTTCATTTAAAAGTATGTCGCCGCCCGTATATTTTACTATGCGGGAGCGGATAGGCTCGTCTGCGGCTTCGCTTGATGTGTCCATATGCGAGATGAAACCGATTGTCGGCAGTTCCTTATCACAGTTTGCGGGAAGCGAAGCGTAAACATAGCCGTATTCGCTTATTTCAACGCCGACAAGCCCCATTTCACGCAGTTCGGCTGCCAGAGCTTCCGCCAGCGCGAGCTGCTTTTTGGTGGAAGGTACGCTCTCGCTTTCCGGGTCGGACATCGTCGGGAAAGCGACATATTTCAGAAATCTTTCGTATGCTCTCATTTTTTGTTCCTCTTTATTTATTGTATTCTTTGCTTTTTTGCTTTCAATAATTTTTCTCGCTGTAGTAAAGTTTTCGCCAACCCATTAAAGTTTTCGCCCGCATTTTTGGGAAGGCGGCACGAGCCGACGGTGGCGTCGGTCGCGCTCCGCAGAGCGCGAAAGCTTATTTCGGCGTTTTCTTTTTGATAGCTTTTTCTTTTGCGCCTGATTTTGCAAAAGAAAAAGCGAATGGAGATTTGATTTTTCCTTTGGCTGTTGACGGGACTTGGGCTTTATCTTGTAGGGGTCGGCGCCTCGACGACCCGTGAAGAATCATAAAGAAACTTTTCTTTTATCGTACTTTTCTATGAAGAAAAGTACCAAAAGTCAGCAAGGAGGACTCGCGCCGTCCTCCTTCCGAACCACCGCGGCGTGCACGAGTTAGTCGCAAGAAGTAGTGCGTGGCGAGTGCGTGCGGCAAAGGGCTAATGGAGAAAGTCGGCGGTTTTGCCGCTCTCCACGATTTCAGCTATACCACGCGTGCGAACATATCACACGAGAAAGCCGAGCAGATTCGTGCACGCATTGTCTGCACGCCCGCTGAAAGTGCAAGGCGGGCGTGGCTCCAGTACCTGCGCTGACGGGAGTAACTATAAGCCTTCTCCAGTGGGAGAAGGTGGCGCGGTTTACCGCGACGGATGAGGTGTTATCATATATGTATTATCAAAATAAACCCTATTTCACTATGTTCGCACACAGACGCGCACCCAAACTTCAACCGCGAGGTTCGCCATAGCCCGACATGGCACAGCAGCAAATCCGAGTCGGCGCTTGAGCGTTTCGAACCTGTAGCCGTGGTTCAGCAATTGCCGGACGGTCGGGGCACTTTGTTCGCACCGGTCGCCGCGAGGCGACAGAAAGAGATTAAAAGAGGAATACTTTCCTCTTTTTGTCCTTTTCGTTCTTTTCGGACAAGCGAAAAGAACTCTGAAAGAGAAGAATCATAAAGTAACTTTTCTTTTATCGTACTTTTGTATGACCAAAAGTACCAAAAGTCATTTAAGAGGGCTTTCCTCCCTCTTAAAAAACACCTTCCGCGTGCACGAGTTAGTCGCAGGAAGTAGTGCGTGGCAAGTGCGTGCGGCAAATGGCAGAGCGAAAGCCGGCAGTTTTACCGCTTCCCGCAATCTCATACTACCGCGCGCGCGAACACATCACACGAGAAAGCCGAGCAGATTCGTGCACGCATTGTCTGCACGCCCGCTGAAAGTGCAAGGCGGGCGTGACTCCAGTACCTGCGATGACAGGATAGATATATATTTTTTATTTTGGCTGTTGGCTGTACTCGGACTTATATCGTAGGGCGGGAATTGACCGATTTGCGAAGGAAACGCGGTCGGCGTCGCCGAGACGGGGCATCGTGGGTCTGATACCTACGCTGACGAGACTATCAAAATAACATTTATTTCGCTATGTTCGCACACAGACGCGCACCCAAATTTGAACCGCGAGGTTCGCCATAGCCTGACATGGCACAGCAGTAAATCCGAGTCGGCGCTTGAGCGTTTCGAACCTGTAGCCGTGGTTATGCTATGGTCGGACGGTCAGGGCACTTTGTTCGCACCGGTCGCCGCGAGGCGACAGAAGGTGTTCAAAAGAGGAAAGCATTCCTCTTTTTGTCCTTTTCGTTCTTTTCGGACAAGCGAAAAGAACTCTGAAAGAGAAGAATCATAAAGCAACTTTTCTTTTATCGTACTTTTCAGTGACGAAAAGTACCAAAAGTCAGCAAAGAGAGCATTCCCCTCTCTTTGCGAACTCACTCCGCGTGCACGAGTTAGTCGCAGGAAGTAGTGCGTGGCAAGTGCGTGCGGCAAATAGCAAAGTGAAATCCGATAGTCTCGCGCTCTCCGCAATCTCATACTACCACGCGTGCGAACACATCACACGAAAAAGCCGAGCAGATTCTTGCACGCATTGTCTGCACGCCCGCTATAAGTGCAAGGCGGGCGTGGGTTTGGTACCTGCGCTGACGGGATAGAGTACATATTTTTTGCTTTTTTCTATTGGCTATGCTTTGGGCTTTATCTTGTAGGGGTCGGCGCCTCGACGACCCGAAAATCCCCCTTTTCATTCTCCGGCCGATATTTTTTCACCACGCGGCGGATTATTTCAGTGGATTTTTTCGCCGCGGAGTGCGCATATTCCTCATAATTCTCGGGCGCGCCGCCGTCCGCCTCATCCGAAATTACGCGGATAACGAAAAACGGCACTTCGTTTATATAGCAGGCATGCCCCACGGCACCGCCCTCCATTTCACACGATATCGAGGGGAAAACAGAATTTATCTTCTCTTTTTCCGCGGCGTTTGCGATAAAACGGTCGCCTGTCGCTATCGTACCGATGCGATATCCGAGCTTCATCTCGCTCACTGCCTTCACCGCGGCGGCTATCGCCTTTTCATCGCAGGGGAAATAAACCATATTCACTACCGATACCATGCCTACAGGGTCGCCGCAACCCGATGTATCCATATCATACTGGCAGACCTTATCCGCTATCGCGACATCGCCTATATGAAGCTCCGGCGAAAGCGAACCGGCAATGCCGCTGTTGATTATCAGGCTCGGCTTGTAGCGCAGAATCATCGCCTCAGTACATACTCCCGCAAAAACCTTTCCGGGTCCGCAGGTGACGACCACAACATCAATTCCGTCCAGCTTTCCAGAGATGAATTTCATGCCCGCGAGCACCTCTTCTTTTGTTTCGGTCATCGCCGAAAAAAGCTCGGCTGTCTCTATTTTCATAGCACCTATTATGCCTATCATTTCATTCCTCCGCAATGTGCGACTTCCAGTTTATATATTATCACAATCTTATAAATAAATCAATAGATAAGCGAAATCTCATCTGTATATCTTCGCCGTGTCGTTATAAAGCTCCGTTATCGAACGGATTATGTCATCATGACCGAAATCCTTGTGATAAAGCAGATTTATACCGCGTATCATACTGAGATTTTCTATAGGCAGGGCTGTGATTTTGCCCTTTTTCAGCTCGTCCATGCAGGCGCTGTGCGCAAGGATGGAAACACCGAGATCCTTCCGCACAAGGTCTTTTATCGTTGCTATGTTGTCAACCTCAAGCACGATATTGAAGTCATCTATACTCATGCCGATGCTCTCGAGATGCGAAACAAAAAGATTTCGCGTGCCCGAGTTCGGAAGGCGCAATATCATCTTTTCCTTTTTAATGTCGGCGAGCGTGACGGTGTTCTTTTTTGCGAGCGGATTGTTGTTGGACATGACGCAGACGAGATAGTCTGTATCGAGCAGACGCGCATTTATGCGCGAATCGTTGATATTCCCCTCGACTATGGCGATGTCAAGCTCATAATTTATCAGCATATCATAAAGATTATTTATCGAATCAGTAATAATCGTTATGCTTATGCCGCTTGTCTGATTTCCGTATTTAGCCAGAACTTCTGCTATGATATTACTCTCGGAGGTGTGCGTTATGCCGACGCGTATCTTTGTCATCTGCTTCTCTTCATCGGCTATTTCCTGCTGCATTTTGGCATAAAGTGCCTTGATGCGCTTCGCGTATTTTACGGCAATTTCGCCTTCCGGCGTGAGTTTTATCTCTCCTCTGCTCCTGTGAAAGATTTTTATTTTCAGATCCTCCTCGAGCATGGCAATATGATGGCTCACGGCGGGCTGGGTCAGCGAAAGCTCCTCCGCCGCTTTTGTAAAGCTCTTTTTTTCATTCACGGTGAGAAGGGTTTCGAGTTTTATATCAAGCATGGTTTTCTCCTTTATAAATGATTTTTATGATTATCCAAAAATAAATAATTTGCATTTATGTAAGAAGTATTGTATCATATTATCAAAAGAAAGTCAAGACCATATTATTTAAAACAGATTATCGTCTCATACCGTTTTCGGGCGGTATGTTTTTGATTTATATATTAAGAAAGGCATATTCCAAAAAATGTTTGATTGCATACTCGAAAAATTGCCGGACGGAACGGCAATTCTTTTATCTTTAGCCATACTTTTGCTCGCGGGCTTTCTGATGACACGAATAACAAAGCTGCTCAGGCTGCCGAATGTCAGCGGATACATAATAGCCGGCATCATCATCGGTCCGCATCTGCTCAATCTCATACCAATGCGCATAATAAACGGCATGAGTTTCTTCAGCGATATCGCGCTTGCTTTCATCGCGTTCGGTGTCGGCAGATTTTTTAAGAAGGATACTTTGCGTGAGACAGGCTGGGGCGTTATTGTTATAACGGTGCTGGAGGCTCTGCTCGCGGGTGCGATAGTTTTTGCCGCGATGTATTTTGCCTTCGGGCTTGACCTCGGTCTTTCGCTCCTGCTCGGGGCTATCGCGACGGCAACGGCTCCCGCAAGCACGATGATGACGATAAATCAGTACCATGCAAGAGGAAAATTCGTAAGCATACTGCTTCAGGTCGTGGCGCTGGACGATGTTGTCTGCCTGCTTGTTTTCAGTGCCGCCGCATCCGTTATCGGAGCTATGGGAGAGGGAAGTGTTTCCGCTGCGGGCATATTACTGCCTTTGGCATATAATCTTGCCGCGATAATACTCGGTGCGATTTTCGGGCTGATTCTTGCAAAACTTCTGTCACACAGAAGCGATGATAACCGTCTTATTCTTGCTGTGGCATTGCTTCTCGGTCTCTCCGGTCTCTGCTCGATTTTCGATATCTCGCCGCTTCTTTCCTGCATGGTATTCGGCGCGGTATATATGAACATGACGCTCGATAAGGAGCTTTATAAGCAGATAAACAGATTTACTCCGCCGATAATGTCGATATTCTTTGTAATGTCGGGTACAAACCTCGACGTCAGCGCACTCGGAGCTTTCGGTGTGGTCGGCATAGTGTATTTTCTCGTGCGGATTATCGGAAAATATGCGGGAGCATATCTCGGCTGTCTTATCACGCATGAAGATAAGCCGATACGCAATTATCTCGGTCTTGCGCTGATTCCGCAGGCGGGCGTTGCCATAGGTCTTGCTTATCTCGGAAAGAGAATACTTCCGGATGATATCGGCAGTCTGCTCATGACGATAGTGCTTTCATCCTCCGTGCTCTATGAGCTTATCGGTCCCGGATGTGCAAAGCTTGCAATATTCAAAACCTGCACGCTCCGCGGCGAGGAAAAGCGGACGATAGTCCCGCCGAAAAAAGCCGCAGAGGCAGTTGCATCGGGCGAAAATACACAGTCTGCTTCCGATGAAACGGAAGAACTGCCGATAGTAAAAACGGGCGAAAAAAAGGAATAATGAAAAGCGGCGGTCATCCGTCGCTTTTTTGCGCCCGCTTTTTCTTTTGCAATAATATTTTTGTCTGCTCTCTATAAAGTTTTCGCCCGCCTTTTTCAAAAGGAAGTGGCGTCCACCGACAGCGGTGGTCGTGCTCCGCAGAGCGCGAAATCTTATTTTGGCGTTTTCTTTTTGATAGCTTTTTCTTTTGCGGCGGCGATGGCAAAAGAAAAAGCGGATAAAAAGCCTTCTCCTGCGGGAGAAGGTGTCGCGCGAAGCGTGACGGATGAGGAGTCTTTTTATAAAGAAACATAAAATAACTTTTCTTTTATCGTACTTTTGCATGACCAAAAGTACCAAAAGTCATCAAAGAGAGCGTTCCCCTCTCTTTGAGAACTCTTCCCGCGTGCACGAGTTAGTCGCGTGAGCCATGCGTGGCGAGTGCGTGCGGCAAAGGTTGATGGTGCAAGTCGTTAGTTTCGCGCTCCCCGCAACTTCATGCTACCACGCGTGCGAACATATCGCACGAGATAGCCGAGCAGATTCGTGCACGCATTGTCTGCACGCCCGCATATAAATGTGTGGCGGGCGTGGGTCTGATACCTACGCTGACGGAAGTAACTATTAGCCTTCTCCAGTGGGAGAATGGGGACCGCGATAGCGGTGGATGAGGTGTTACATGTGTATTGTGCAAAGCAAATTTTATCTCGCTATGTTCGCACCCAGACGCGCACCCAAATCTGAACCGCGAGGTTCGCCATAGCCCGACATGGCACAGCAGCGAATCCGAGTCGGCGCTTGAGCGTTTCGAACCTGTAGCCGTGACTATGCTATAGCGGGACGGTCGGGGCACTTTGTTCGCACCGGTCGCCGCGAGGCGACAGAAGGTGTTCAAAAGAGGAAAGCATTCCTCTTTTTGTCCTTTTCGTTCTTTTCGGACAAGCGAAAAGAACTCTGAAAGAGAAGAAACATAAAGAAACTTTTCTCTTCTCGCGCTTTTGAGTGACCAAAAAACGCGCACAAAAAAGAACCCGCGCGGGTTCTTTTTTTGTTTTATATCATTTTATATTTTCTTTTATACCATCGGAGGAAAACATTTTCCCGACCGTCGCGAAGAAAATTTTCATATCTCCCGCGAAGGTAATCTTGTCTGTATATTTTGCGTCGCATTCCGCCTTTTCCTCAAGAGAGGTAATTTTGTCGCAGCTTATCTGCGAAAGCCCCGTCAGCCCGGGTGCGGCTTTGTATACGCCGAGACTCATGCGCAGGGCATGTATCTCCTTTTCATCCACTATAAGAGGACGCGGACCGACGATACTCATATCACCTTTGATTATATTGATAAGCTGAGGAAGCTCATCTATACCCGTGCGTCGCAGAAATCTGCCGAAGCGTGAAACATATTCGTCATCGGGCAGGTCACGCGAGGGAAGCTCGGGCGCATGACTTTTCATTGTGCGGAATTTATATATCATAAAAGGCTTGCCGCCTTTTCCGATTCTTTTCTGCGTGAAGATAACAGGCGCACCCGATGTAAAAATGAGTATCAGTGCTACAATCAGCAACAGCGGAAAAAGAATAACGATAAACAAAAGCGAGAATACAAAATCAAGTATTCGCTTTATATGCGGATAATATTTCATTTTTATAATGTGTCCTTCAAAAAAGGTTTATTTTCCGAGGCAAAGCGCGGCAAGCTCGTCCGCGTCGGCTGTGGCAAGACATTCCACCGTATCCGAGGCGCCGTAATAAATTTTTACCTCTCCTGTTTTTTCGAGTATCATGCCGCCGGGGAATATTACATGTGTACGGAAACCGTCGTCCGTTTCCCAGGGCAGGTCGGGCGTTATTATCGGCTTGTCATAAATGCCGAGCACCTTATGCGGATTTTCCGCATCAAGCAAAGCTATGCCGGCATGATAACGCTTTGTCCATTTCGGTTCCCAACCGTTTTTGCCGCGTGAATCGTCGCGGTCAACGGCATGGATTGTCGTGAGCCAGCCGTATTTTGTCCTGACGGGCGGCGCACCCGGACCTATTTTGTCATTTGCAAAGGGCACATTTTCAACACCCATGACAAATTTTGTTTCTCCCCAGTATTTCATATCGGGTGATGACGACAAATACACATCAAATCTGTCTCTCCCTCTCGAATAAATGGGCATGGGACGCTCAAGGCGGACATACCTGCCGCCGATTTTTTCCGGAAAAAGAACCATATTTCTGTTGTCGGGAACGGAGATGCAGAGCGCTTCAAAATGCTCGAAATCCTCCGTTACGGCAATACCGCCGCATATACCGTGCGCCGTATCGACGGCAAAGCACATATATATGCGCCCGTCGATAACCGTCAGGCGCGGGTCATAAATGCGGCGAATTTCATCATTTATATCAAGTCCCTGCGGGAGATTGTCCGAGCCGAGTATCGGTTTGTCGGCAACAGTCCATTTTATGCCGTCATCGCTTGCGGCAAGTCCGAGATTTGTGCCTTTGAAGCGCGTATTTCCCCACTCGCCGTAATCATTGCGGAAAACCATGACATATTTGCCCTGATATTTTGCCACTCCGGCATTGAAAACAAGCGTGGCATGATAGGGAACATCTTCTTTTGTCAATATCGGTCTGCCGTGCTTTTTTACGATTTCATTTATCCGCTTCATAAGGCTTGTCCTTTCGGAATAGCATATTTCTTTCTTAATTATATTATTTTTACCGCTTTCTGTCAATGCGAAATGGAGACGATTTTTATAATTTACATTACTTTTACATTTTTTCTGTTCACAAAAAGCGGTATGTATGATAAAATTATCTTACTAATATCCCTGCGAGAGCAGGCTTTTTTCAGGGTAAATAAAATGCGAAATAAAAAAATCATTCTTTTCACAGCTATTATTCCTCTCGGTGCGACAAGCTTTTTTACACTCACGGCATGTCTGCTCCGCATGTTCTATTTTGATTTGCCGACATTTATGGCACAAGCATGGAGCTTTTTTTACAGCGCCTCGTTTTTTGTCATGGATTTTGCCTTTTACTTTGCGATGGGAATTTTTGCGATGCTTCTCATGTTCGCGGGCAAAAAGCAGATAATTCTTTCTTCCTTGCTCATGGCTGTCGTTTATCCGATAACCCCCTTTCTGCAATTTCTGATTCGTCATCTTACCGTTTCGCATAAGCTTGATGCGGAGGAGATGCGGGACTATTTTATGACGGATATGACAACCTTTACGGTAAATCTGCTTTGCGTGGGTCTGCTTGCCGTTATCGCGCTCGTAATAAAGGTGATTTTCCTGCGCGATAAATGCGATATAAAAGCCTCTGTTCTGCCGAAAACGCCCGCGCTCTGTATATATACGGCATATTTTGCCGTGATGATTGTTTCCGTTTTTGCAAACTTTATTATCGACGGTGCATATATTCAGGAGCTGGGCAAGACCTGCCTGAACTCACTCATATATGTAGCGGGTTATTTTGTCGCCTTCGGCGGCGCCGCACTTGCCGCGCATGATCTGCGGCGGCAGGCGGAATAATACAGCGCAAAAAGCGGCGTTTGCCGCTTTTTTGTATGCGACGGCAGGTGCAAGCCGATTTTTGCCATGCTGAAAAAACATAAAATTTTACAAAATATCCGCGCATAAATATTGAAAAACACAGGATTCTATAGTATAATGGGCATATACGGAAAGAAGGAGGCGGAAATATTGGCAGAAAATTTCAATGATTACGGCGATTATATGAAAGAAGAGCGTTATCAGGCGAAATCCAAGCTCGGCAAAACATTCAGCTTCCGCACACTGAAAAAAGTTTTTCGCTGGCTTATAGTCGGGCTGATAATCTTTATTTATGTGTTTTTTGCTTACAGAATAATCGAGAGCAAAATGGTTTTCCGCCATACCGATATGGTCTGGACAAATGAAGCTTATGCTTCATACAGCGCACTCGGTGATGATTTCCGCATTTATACTTATGATGCCGAATCGGAATTCGGTATAGATTATTCCAAAAACGGCGGCAGCTACGACGGCAGATTTTCCGTTTACGGCATGCGATATATCCCCTCTGTGAATGAATTGCAGTTTACTGTCCGCTATAACAGCAGTACGCTTGACGCGCTCCGTGAGCAGTATTCGCTTGAGAGCGTCGGCGCAATGCCTTTTCGCTTCATCCTGCGTGATGAAGCGGGCAATATCTATGAAAAAGCTTCTTATATATACAAGCGGGTCGGCAGATACACATATGTCAATATTGTTTTCTCGGATATTGATCTTTTTGACAGTGTGAAAAAAGCTCCCGTCGAAGCTTATCCGACAGCGACAGCGCCGAATGCGGGTTATATCTACAAAGGCGCATCAAAATACGGTTATGAGAAGAGCGGTATCTCCGCACTTTATCTGAATATGTATTATTCCGAGGATTATGACCCGACAGAGGAATCATTCGGCGTGCATATTGCCGTATACAAAAACAGCTATGATTTAGAGTTGTTCAATTATAAAAAAGAGCTGAAAAATGCTCCGAGCGATGGTTTGATAACCATCGGAAAATAACAGAATAAATTTCCGACCGGACTGAGCGGCCGCGTGATATGTCGCCGAAAGGTATTATCATGAGGAAAGTCCGGGCTTCACAGGGCAGGATAACGGATAACATCCGCCGAAGGTGACTTCCGGGATAGTGCAACAGAAATAGACCGCCGCAGAAATGCGGTAAGGATGGAAAGGCGAGGTAAGAGCTCACCGTCGCCGCGGTAACGCGGCGAGCCATGTAAACCCTATCCGAAGCAACGCCCCGCGAGAAAGCGGTTTGCCCGACCCGAGCGCGAGCTCATCGCGAGGAGGCAATATCCGAAAGGATATAAGCTATATGGTAACATATAGCGAAGATAGATGGTCGCTCCAGACAGAACCCGGCTTACAGGTCCGGTCGGAATTTATTATAAATCCGGAATGCTAAAAAAGCACAGACTGAAAAAGTGAAGGGGTAAATGTTTTTAATAGGATAAAGACATTTATGAAAGTCTGAACTTTTTGATAATATCGATTTAAAGGAAGGCAGGCAATCCGCGCGGCGGATTGCCTGCGTTTTTATCATATTCACTTTTTCTCTCGCCGAAATCCGTCTCTGCCGTACAGTTGTACGGCGACGAAACGGATATTCGACGACTCTGCGCATTTTTATCTATTCCGGAATGCTAAAAAAGTGCAGACCGAAAAAGTGAAGGGGTAAGTAACTTTTTTGGTAAAAGAGGTTTATTGAAGATTAAGTTTTTCAGTAATATCAACTCAAAATTAAGGAAGGGAAGCCGTGCGGCTTCCCTTTGATTTTTATTGTATTCACTTTTTCTCTCGCCGAAATCCGTCTCTGCCGTACGGTTGTACGGCGACGAAACGGATATTCGACGACTCTGCGCATTTTTATCTATCCCCATCACATAGGGATGCTAAAAAAGTGCAGACCGAAAAAGTGAAGGGTAAATGTTTTTATTTGATAAAGACATTTATGAAAGTCTGAACTTTTTGATAATATCGATTTAAAGGAAGGCAGGCAATCCGCCGCGCGGATTGCCTGCGTTTTATCGTATTCACTTTTTATATGCTTTTTTCGTTTTTACTCTCACATCAATTGTAACACTGCATTTCATTTTGCCGAAAATATCCGTATGCTCTTGAATAATTTACCGACATATGTTATAATCATTACATCAGGACACGGCATAAGCGCCGAAAAACCCGCGCAAAGAGCAAAAAACAAATACAAATGAGGTGTAAGCATGGAACTTGAAAAAATTTTATCCGCGGTAGACCACACGTTACTTGCACAGGGTGCGACATGGGAGGAAATAAAAGCAATATGCGATGACGGCATTAAATATCATACGGCTTCCGTATGTATTCCCGCATCATATGTTGCGCGTGCAAAGGAATATGTCGGCGATAAGGTTGCCGTATGCACGGTTATCGGCTTTCCCAACGGTTATTCCACAACGGCAACGAAATGCTTTGAAACAGAGGACGCAATAAAAAACGGCGCGGACGAGATTGATATGGTTATCAATATCGGCTGGCTCAAGGATAAGAGATATGACGACCTGCTCGCCGAGATAAAAGCCGTAAAGGCTGCCTGCTCGGGTCATATACTCAAAGTTATCATCGAAACCTGCCTGCTCACCGATGAAGAAAAGATAAAGATGTGTGAGATAGTAAACAAATCGGGTGCGGATTTCATCAAAACCTCCACAGGTTTTTCCACAGGCGGCGCAACCTTTGATGATATCGCGCTTTTTGCCGCTCATGTTGAGAAACATGTGAAAATAAAGGCGGCAGGCGGCATTTCATCGCTTGAGGATGCCGAAAAATTCCTCGCTCTCGGCGCATCGCGTCTCGGCACGAGCAGAATAGTAAAAATAGTAAAGAAAATGCCGACGGAATCTGTCGGATATTAAAAGGAGGACAATATGGCAAATTACCCTACCCCGCATATAAATGCGACACCCGAGGATTTCGCTCCCACCGTTCTCATGCCGGGCGACCCGCTTCGCTCGAAATTCATTGCGGAGAATTTTCTTGAGGCTCCGCGGCTCGTAAACAATGTCCGCGGTATACAGGGCTATACCGGAAAATACAAGGGTACTCCCGTTTCCGTCATGGCGAGCGGCATGGGTATCCCGTCTATCGGCATATATTCCTATGAGCTCTTCAACTTTTTCGGAGTTGAAAATATCATTCGCGTCGGCTCCGCCGGCGGCTACTCCGAAAAGGTGCATATCCGCGATATAGTCATCGGTCAGGGCGCCTGCACTGATTCAAACTACGCCGCGCAGTTTCATCTTCCCGGAACCTTTGCGCCGATATGCGATTTTGCTCTGCTTTCCGCCTGCGTGGAATCCGCAAAAGCGCTGGGCATAAGCAATTATCATGTCGGCAATGTGCTCTCCTCCGATTGCTTCTACGGCGACGGTGCGGGACTTCCCGACTGGATGCAGGTAAAGAATGCATGGGCTAAAATGGGCGTGCTCGCAGTGGAAATGGAAAGTGCCGCACTCTATATGAACGCGGCAAGAGCGGGCAAGCGTGCGCTCGGCATTTTCACCGTGTCCGACCATCTTGTGACAGGCGAGGCAACCAGCGCGCTTGAACGCCAGACCTCTTTTACGGCAATGATGGAGCTTGCGCTCGAAACAGCCGTTTCCATGGCTAAGGCAAAACTCTGATGCCTCTATAGTGCAGTTTGCATTATAGCAATGCCGCAAAAATGTTAAATTTGCACAATCGTATAAAACTACAGATAAAATTTATATGTAATATGCCAAAAAAGCATTGACAAACAAAAGCGTATCATATATAATAGTTGTAGTATTAAAGTTTTACACTTTAAACAAAAATATGGGTCTATCCCAAAAAAACGACAGGAGAAATACGATGAAAAAGATTATTTCTGTTTTCCTTTGCATTGCAATGCTCGCTACCTGCTGTGTTGCTTTTGCATCCTGCGGCAAAAAGACATTTGAAATCGCAGTGGTTACGGATGTAGGTCAGCTTATGGACGGCGGCTTCAACCAGGGCACATATGAGGGTGCCAAGGCTTATGCCGAGAAAAACGGTCTCACCTACAAGTATTATCAGCCCGACAACGGCTCCGACGCCAGCGACAACGACCGTATAGCCGCTATGAGACAGGCTATCAACAACGGTGCCAAGATTATCGTTACCCCCGGCTTCCTTCAGGAAACAGCCATAAAGACTGTTGCCACGGAAAATCCCGATGTCAAGTTTGTATTTGTTGACGGCTGGGCACTCGGTCTTGACAATGTTACCGCTATCACCTACAAAGAGCAGGAATGCGGCTACATGGCAGGCTATGCAGTGGTTAAAGAGGGCTACACAAAGCTCGGTTACACGGGTGGCGGCGGCGGTGCAAATCCCGCGTGCAACCGTTTCGGCTACGGCTTCGTTCAGGGCGCCGAAGCAGCTGCAAAGGAGCTCGGCAAAAATATCACAATCAAGTACAGCTACAAGTACGGCGACGACTTCTCGGCTTCTCCCGATCTTCAGACACAGATCGCAGGCTGGTATGCGGCAGGTACAGAGGTAGTATTCTCCTGCGGCGGCTCCATGCTTCAGTCGGTTAAATCCGCGGCTGCTGAATATCCGAATGCAAAGATAGTCGGTGTTGATACAGACCAGTCCGCTCAGTCATCCCAGATTATAACATCCGCTATGAAGGAGCTTGCAGTATCCGTTCAGCAGGTTCTCGGTCAGTTCTATGCAGATAAGTGGAATACCGAGCTTGCAAACAAGGTTCAGGACCTCGGTGCTGCCGATAACGCTACAGGTCTGCCCACAGCAAAGGATTCATGGAGATTCTCCAAGTTCACCGTTGCTGAGTATACAGAGCTCTTCAATAAAATCAAAGACGGTACAATAGTTCCCGTAAGCAAGGTTCCCGAAGCTGCAAACTATGCAGACTGGCTCTCCGAAGGTCTTACAAACACAACTATCGATTTTGAAAAATAATAAATAGTTTTTCAGTTCGCCGTATGTGCGCCAATCGGCGCACATACGGCATTCTGTTATAGCCGGCTCATTTCTTTCTGAAGGCGCATCCGCGCGGCTACATCTTCAAAAGGGAATGAAAACTATATTTATTGAAGGAAGGCACAGGCTTATGAATGAAGAAAAGATAAATATACCGCAAAATGAAGCGGGCGAAGCTCCCTATATCATTGAAATGCGGAATATCACAAAGGTATTTCCGGGCATCGTCGCAAACGACGATATCACCTTGCAGTTGAAAAAGGGCGAGATTCATGCCCTGCTCGGCGAAAACGGAGCGGGAAAATCAACTCTTATGAGCGTTCTTTTCGGTTTTTACAAGCCGGAAAAGGGCGAAATACTGAAAAACGGAGAGGTTGTCGATATCAGCGACCCGAACGACGCGAATGCGCTCGGCATCGGCATGGTACATCAGCATTTCAAGCTTGTGGAGGTGTTTTCCGTGCTGGATAATATCATCCTCGGAGTGGAGCCGAATAAATTCGGCTTTCTTCGCAAAAAGCAGGCGAGAGAAAAGGTTTTGCGCCTCTCCGAGGCATATGGGTTGAATGTAGATCCGGACGCGCTTGTCGAGGATATCACAGTAGGCATGCAGCAGAGAACGGAAATTCTCAAAATGCTCTATCGCGACAACGAAATACTCATTTTCGACGAGCCGACGGCTGTGCTGACACCGGCGGAGATTTCCGAGCTGATGGATATCATGAAGAGAATGAAGGCGGAAGGCAAATCCATCCTCTTCATCTCGCATAAGCTCAATGAGATAATGGCTGTTGCCGACAGAGTGACCGTTCTGCGCAAAGGAAAATACATAGGCACGGTCAATGTCAGCGAAACGACAAAGGAAGAGCTGTCAAACATGATGGTCGGCAGAGATGTACGGTTTGTCGTGGAAAAAGAGCCGGCAAAGCCGAAGGATGTTGTTCTCGAGGTCAGAAATATGTGCATGCACGGCAAGCACAAAAAGAAGGACAGCGTGCACAATGTTTCCTTTGATGTGCGTGCGGGCGAGATAGTCTGTATCGCCGGCATCGACGGAAACGGACAGACGGAATTTGTCCATGGGCTGACGGGGCTTGAAAAGGTGGAGAGCGGCACGATCACGCTCTGCGGAGTCGATATCACGCACAAAAGCGTGCGCTATCGCAATACGCACGGAATAAGCCACATCCCCGAGGACAGGCATAAGCACGGGCTTATTCTCGACTATTCGCTCGGAAACAATCTCGTGCTTCAGCGCTACTTTGAGCCGAGATTTCAGAAGCACGGATTTATAAAATTCGATGAGGTGGAGCGGTATTCCGATGAGCTTATCGACCGATATGATGTGCGCTCCGGTCAGGGCTCGAAAACCGCCGCACGTTCCATGTCCGGCGGAAATCAGCAGAAGGCGATAATCGCGCGCGAGCTTGACCGCGAGCATACCCTTCTCGTGGCTGTTCAGCCCACGCGCGGACTCGATGTCGGCGCCATAGAATCCATACACAAAAAGATGATCGAATCGCGCGACAGCGGCTCGGCTGTTCTGCTTGTTTCGCTCGAGCTGGACGAGGTGATGAATGTTTCGGACAGGATTCTAGTCATGTATGAGGGCGAAATAGTCGGCGAATTCGATCCGAAGGAAATAACGGTTCAGGAGCTGGGGCTTTATATGTCGGGCGCAAAGAGACAGACTGCCGCAAAGGAGGAAAAGGGCGATGAATAAAAATGATAAATTCAATAATTTCCTGAAAAAGGACGGCACAAAGTCTGTTGCCGCCTCGTTGCTCTGTATACTCGGCGGCATGCTCGTCGGCTTTGTGGTACTGTTTATTCTGGCGCTGACATCGAGCGATATAGATATCTCCGAGGCTTTCTCCGGGCTGGCTATCATTCTCGGCGGACCCTTCGCCGCGGGAAGCGCAAAGGATGTGCTCTTCCAGTTCGGCGATATGCTGCTTGAGGCGGCACCGCTCCTCATGACGGGTCTTTCCGTCGCCGTGGCTTTCAAAACGGGACTTTTCAATATAGGTGCACCCGGGCAGTATCTCATGGGCGCCATGACCTCGCTTCTTGTCGCTCTCGCAATTCCGACCACGCCGGATACAGCCTTTTTCGTGTGGCTGCTGGCGCTTATCGCAGGCATGCTCGCGGGTATGCTCTGGGGAGCCATCCCGGGATTTTTCAAGGCGGTTTTCAATGTAAATGAGGTTATCGTCTGCATAATGACAAACTGGATAGCCGCAAACGCGGTCAGCTGGGTATTTTATCTGACAGGCGACCGATTTATCAATATCGCGGAGACAAAGACAAAATTCATCCGCAAGACCATCACAAACGGCGTGGCAACTCCGAAATTCGGGCTGGATAAGCTTTTCCCGGGTTCACATGTCGATATCAGCCTTTTCATTGCGATACTTTTCGCTGTAGTAATATATATTATTCTGAATAAAACGACCTTCGGCTATGAGCTGAAAGCCTGCGGCTTCAATAAAAACGGCGCAAAATACGCCGGCATGAACGAAAAGCGCAATATCGTGCTTTCCATGATGATAGCGGGCGGTCTTGCCGCCGGCGGCGCCGCACTCTGGTATCTGAACGGCGAAAACGATTTTCTCTGGAATACATACAGCACTCTCCCGAGCGAGGGCTTCAACGGCATCCCCGTAGCTCTTCTCGCAAGCAACAATCCGATAGCCGTCATATTCAGCTCGGTATTCCTTCGGTATATCGGCAAGGGCGGCTTCAATCTTGCGGGATATACCGCCTTCAATGAATATGTATCCGACCTCATCGTTGCCGTGATAATATATTTTGCGGGCTTCTCCAAGTTCATCAAGGATTTCATCACGGAAAGACAGGCAAAAAAAGAAGAAAAAGCGCTGGCGGCGGAAGCGGCAGGTGCCGTGGCTGCGGAGATTGCCGAGCGGCATGAAGCCGAAGCGGTAAGCGCGAATGCTGCACAGACAAAAACAGAGGAGGATGATAAGTAATGGTATTTTTGCTTCAGAAAACTCTGATTTATTCAATTCCGCTACTGATAGTTGCTCTTGCCGGCGTTTTTGCCGAGCGAAGCGGCATTATCAATATCGCGCTCGACGGTATCATGATATTCGGCTCGTTTATCGGAGCGATAACGGTTTATCTCTTTCAGAAGGCGGATCTCCTCGTCGGCACGCAGTGGCTTTTCGTCATAGCTATGGCTGTGGCGGCATTGGCTGGCGCGCTCTTCTCGCTTCTGCTCTCCTTCTCGGCTATAAAGCTGAAGGCTGATCAGACCATCGGCGGCACGGCACTCAATCTGCTTGCCCCCGCCATCACACTCTTTATAGTGAAAATATTCTTCATGCAGGATAAGCTTGTTATGCCGAAGGATATCGGTTTTGTTATCTTAAATAATGACCTCGGAAATGTCGGCAGAGTATTTTTCGATAAAGCATATATCTCTACATATATTGCTACGATAGTATTTGTGATACTTTCCGTGCTTCTCTATACTACAAAGCTCGGGCTTCGTCTGCGTGCCTGCGGAGAGCATCCGCAGGCGGCGGATTCCGTCGGTATAAACGTAAAGAAGATGCGCTACCTCGGAACAACCGTTTCCGGCGCACTCGCGGGCATGGGCGGCTATATCTATATAGCGACTACTGCGGGCGGTACCTCCGAGGGCACTGTCGCGGGCATGGGCTTTCTCGCTCTCGCTATCATGATATTCGGAAACTGGAAGCCGCTGGGCATCGCTCTCGGCTCGCTTATGTTCGGCTTTCTCAAGTGCCTCGGTGTCGTTTCCTCGTCAATTCCGTTCTTTAAAAGCCTCGGACTTCCGATGTATTTCTATAACCTTATTCCTTATGTGGCGGTGCTTGTCGTGCTTGCCTTCACCTCGAAGAGCTCGCGCGCACCGAAGGCAGAGGGTATACCTTATGATAAGGGGATGAGATAAGCATGAGAATGTATGATATCATTCATAAAAAGCGCTGCGGGCTGGCACTCGACGAGGCGGAGATACGCTTCTTTGTCGAGGGCTATACCCGCGGTGATATACCCGACTATCAGGCTTCGGCACTCTGCATGGCTATCTGTTGCCGCGGCATGACAAGCGAAGAGACGGCTGTGCTGACCGATGCGATAATGTGCTCGGGCGATGTTGTAGACCTCTCGATGTTCGGTGACCTCTCTGTAGACAAGCATTCGACCGGCGGGGTAGGAGATAAGACCTCGCTGATAGTCGCGCCTGTCGTCGCCTCGCTCGGAGGAAAGATGGCAAAAATGTCCGGCAGAGGACTCGGGCATACGGGCGGCACCGTCGACAAGCTCGAATCCATCGCGGGCTATCGCACCTCGATGACGAGAGAAGAATTTATCGACACCGTTAAAAATGTCGGCGTCTGCGTAGTCGGGCAGAGCGGCGATCTCGCTCCTGCCGACAAAAAGCTGTATGCTCTGCGCGATGTAACCGCAACCGTGGATTGCGTACCGCTCATAGCTTCGTCCATCATGGGCAAGAAGCTCGCCGCAGGTGCAAAATCCATCGTACTTGATGTCAAGGCGGGCAGCGGCGCTTTTATGAAGACGGTCGACGACGCGAGAAAGCTTGCCGACGAGATGATAAGAGTCGGCACCATGTGCGGCAGAAATGTCCGTGCGCTCGTCACAAATATGGATATTCCGCTCGGGCATAATGTGGGCAATTCACTTGAAGTGGTTGAGGCGGTGCGCGTACTTCGCGGCGAGCAAAAGGGCGATCTCTATGAAATATGCGTGGCACTCGCCTCAAATCTCGTCTCCATGTTTAAGAAAATTTCAGTGCAAGAGTCGCAACTTATGGTTGCTAAATCAATAGAGAGCGGTGCGGCTTTTGCCAAGATGAAAGAATGGATAGCGGCGCAGGGCGGTGATGTTTCCATGATAGAAGATACATCGAAGCTCCCGCGGGCACCCTACAGCAGAGAGATAGCGTCGCCCTGTGACGGCTATATCTCTCATATGAATACCGAGGGCATCGGGCTTTGCGCTTCGCTTCTCGGAGCGGGCAGAGTGAATAAGGGTGACAGTATTGATTTCGGCGCGGGCATAGAGCTGGCAAAGAAAACCGGAGATTATGTCGGCAAGGGTGAAAAAATCGCCACACTCCATGCTTCAAACGAGGCACTTTTTGCCGATGCAAAGGAAAAATTCCTTTCCTCGCTTGAATTTTCTGATAAAAAGACAGGCAAACCACAACTTATTTTTTGATAGCAGGGCGGAAAAATGCATAATATAATCGTTATCGGAATAGCAGGCGGCAGCGGAAGCGGCAAAACGACGCTCGCCGACAAGATAATCGAGCATTTCGGCGATGATATCGCCATTGTTCATCATGACAATTATTACAGGGGATATAAAGACCTCTCGTATGAGGAGCGCTCGAAAATAAATTTTGACCATCCCGATTCTTTTGAAACGGATCTGATGATTGAGGATATCAAAAAGCTCAAAAACGGCGAAGCTGTCGAATGTCCCGTTTATGACTATACTATCCATAACAGAAGCAGTGAAACGGTGAATATCGCGCCCCGTTCGATAATACTTATCGAGGGAATCCTGATTTTTTCCGATATACGGCTTTGTAATCTTATGGATATTAAAATATTCGTCGATACGGATGCCGATATCCGTCTCATACGCAGAATAAGGCGCGATATGGAAACGCGCAACCGCACACTTGAATCGGTGCTCTCGCAGTATACAGCCACCGTCAAGCCGATGCATGACCTCTATGTGGAGCCGAGCAAGAGAATGGCTGATATCGTCGTGCAGGAGGGCGGAAAAAATGCCGTCGCTTTCGATATGATAGTAAATCGCCTCGAGGCGCATATCGACCGCGGCAATAAGTAAATACAAAAAAGGAAATCCGCAGGGATTTCCTTTTTTTGTATCGCGCACCTATAAAGTTTCACGCAATTTTAATAAAGTTTTCGCCCGCGAAGAATCATAAAGAAACTTTTCTTTTATCGTACTTTTCTGTGAAGAAGAGGAGGGTTCAGGGTGGCGAAGCCACCTCTGAACGGCGTCGCCGAGACGGAGTATACCAAAAGTCAGCAAGGAGGACTCACGCCGTCCTCCTTCCGAACCTCGGGCGGCGTGCACGAGTTAGTCGCGCGAGCCATGCGTGGCAAGTGCGTGCGGCAAAGGGGCAAAGGTAAAATCGGTAGTTTTGCCGCTCCCCGCAATCTCATACTACCACGCGTGCGAACAAAGTGCGCGAGGAAGCCGAGCAGATTCGTGCACGCAAGCCTGCACGCCCGCATAATATGGTTGGCGGGCGTGGGTGGAGCCTGTGCGCCGACGGGACTATCAAAATAAACCCTATCTCGCTATGTTTGCACCCAGACATGCGCCCAAGATTGAACCGCGAGGTTCGCCATAGCCCGACATGGCACAGCAGTGAATCCGAGTCGGCGCTTGAGCGTTTCGAACCTGTAGCCGCGGCTATGCTATGGTCGGACGGTCAGGGCACTGTGTTCGCACGAGTCGCCGCGAGGCGACAGAAAGAGTTCAAAAGAGGAAAGCGTTCCTCTTTTTGTCCTTTTCGTTCTTTTCGGACAAGCGAAAAGAACTCTGAAAGAGAAGAATCATAAAGTAACTTTTCTTTTATCGTACTTTTCAGTGACGAAGAGGAGGGTTCAGGGTGGCGAAGCCACCTCTAAACGGCGTCGCCGAGACGGAGTATACCAAAAGTCAGCAAGGAGGGCTCACGCCGTCCTTCTTCCGAACCACCGGCGGCGTGCACGAGCTTGTCGCGCGAGCCATGCGTGGCAAGTGCGTGCGGCAAAGGGGCAAAGGTAAAATCGGTAGTTTTGCCGCTCCCCGCAATCTCATACTACCACGCGTGCGAACAAAGTGCGCGAGGAAGCCGAGCAGATTCGTGCACGCAAGCCTGCACGCCCGCTGGATAATGGGTGGCGCGGGCGTGAATCCAGTACACGCGCTGACGAAAGCAAGGATTTTTGCCAGCCTTCTCCAGTGGGAGAAGGTGGCGCGGTTTACCGCGGCGGATGAGGTGTTACCATGTGTGTATTGCCAAAAAACCTATTTCACTATGTTCGCACCCAGACACGCACCCAACTCCAACCGCCGCAAAAAACAGAGCGGCGATTGCTCGCCGCTCTGTTTTTGGAAGGAGAAACTTTTATTTTCCACGTCAAAGAATGATAGCTTAATTTTGGGTATTCGGGTTGAATTCCTCGAATGTTACACTGACCTTAACCTCTGTGCAATCCTTTTGATAAACTGTTGTAGAGGTTATGCCGCCGCTTGAACGGAGCACTGTCAGCTCTACCGTGTCGCCCACCTTATATTTTGAGAGGGCAGAAGCGAAGGAAGAAGCGGGCGTAAATTCGCCGTCAAGCATATAGAGTATATCGCCTGCCTGAAGTCCTGCCTTTTCGGCACTGCTTCCGGAGGAGACAGACTGGATATAATAAACAATACTGTAATTTCTTTTTTCATCTATGAGATAGAGCGAATTTATCGTAACACCGAGGCGTGCTCTGTCTCTTATATAACCATATGTCAACAGGTCGTTCACATTTTTTACCACCGTGTCTATCGGAATGGCAAAACCGAAGCCCTCAACGGTATCGCCGCTTATCTTGGCATTGACTATGCCGACAAGCTCGCCTGCCGCATTGAAGAGACCGCCGCCGGAATTTCCTTCATTGACGGCAGCATTCGTCTGAATGAGCGTCATGGAAGAGCCGTCGATGGAAACTTTTCTCGAGAGGGCACTTACCTTACCGTCGGTAAATGTGAGCCCATAGCCGAGCGGATTGCCTATAGCCGCAACATAGTTGCCGACCACGAGATTTTTGGAGTTGCCTATCTTTGCGGGCTTGAGACCGCTTGCATTTTCAAGCTTGATAACGGCAATATCGGCATCCTTGTCACCTACGACAAACTTCGCATTGTATGTCTTGCCGTCGCTTGTCGTGACGGTGATGCTGCTGCAGGTTTCACTTGCAACATGGTAATTTGTGATAACATAGCCGTCCTCGCTGTAGATGACGCCGCTTCCCGCGCCGCGCGTAGCCTGCTCATATTTTTTACCGAACATGGTATATGTTGTCACTGTGACGACTTCGACTACAACGACGCTGTCAGTGCAGTTTGCCGCTATCTCTTCGGGAGAGAGCGTATTGCCCGAGCTTGCCGCCTGCTGTATCAGCGGGACAGGAGATGTGGCCGCTGTGCTCTCATGTCCGCTTGTTGTCTCATTCGGTGTAACAGTAGAGGAAGAGCCGGAATCTGTCGGCGTTGTCGCATCGGAGGGAGTATTCCTTCTTCCGATGAAGGCTCCCGTCACGATACCCGAAATCATCGATAACACGAGGCAGAGAGCAACTATTGCGGCAATACCGCCGCCGCTCATTCTCATGCCTTTCTTTTTCTTGCGTTCTCTTTCGCGATCAAATTCATTTTTATATAAATTTTCAAAAACATAGGTCGGCTTCTCATCAGTCGTATCTCCGGCATTTTCGTTGCCGCTGTCCTTCACGGTGAAGTTCGCTTCCATGGCGTCGTTGTTCTGCTCACCGTTTTCATTCTGATTGTTTTCATTTTCCCAAAGGCTCATAAAACCTGACCTCCAAACTTGCCTTTTTCTTTTTACGCATACATCTTACCACTTATTTTTTACGATTTAATGAACAACATGCGGGTTCTTTGTAAATAAGATTGGAATTTTCCGCAAACTGCACGATTTTTTTCGTCGCTTTTTCATCGCAAAGAAGAGTAAAAGGTATTGACAAAGAAATATTGCTTATATTATAATATATATATTAACCTTAAACTGACTATAAAAATATAAAAATGCGCAAAAATAATTAAAGAGGTAGAGTATGATCAGAAGTATGACCGCATACGGGCGGGCAAAAAGGCAGATAGGCGGACGCGATATTCTCGTTGAAATAAAGAGCGTGAACAGCCGCTATCTCGACTGCACGGTGAAAACCTCGAGGCTTTTCGGCTTTCTTGAGGAAAAGGCAAAGGCTTATATTCTCGCGAGAGGAATATCGCGCGGCAAGGTTGAGGTCTTTATCGGCGTCGATGTGCTGGAAAACGACGGCGTGGAGATAGAGATAGACCGCGCTTATACGGAAAGCTACATAAACGCGCTTAAAAAGCTTTCCGCCGATTTCGGGCTGAAGGACGATATATCCACGATGCGTGTGGCGCAGAATCAGAATGTTTTCTCCGTCAAAAAGGCGGATGAGGATACCGAGGCGGAATGGCAGAAGGTGCTTCCCGTTATGGATGAAGCGCTCGCGGCATTCACGGCGGAGCGCGAACGCGAGGGCGAAAATATGCGCGCCGACATTGCCGCAAAGAAAGAGCGCGTCAAGGCGCTTGCCGGGCAGATAGCTCCTATCTCGGAGGAAAACAAGGCGGCGCAGTTCTCTTCCGTTTCGGAGCGTATACGCGCACTTGCGGGAGATATCCCACTCGATGAAAACCGCCTGCTGACGGAATGTGCGATATATGCGGACAAAATCGCTGTAGATGAGGAGATTGTGCGCCTCGCTTCCCACTTTGAAGCGTTCGATTCATTCCTCTGCAGCAGTGAGCCTGTCGGCAGAAAGCTCGATTTCCTGCTTCAGGAGATGAACAGAGAGACAAACACGATAGGCTCGAAATCAAACGATTCGCGCATAGCAAAGCTCGTGATAGAAATGAAGAGCGAGCTGGAAAAGATACGCGAACAGATACAGAATATAGAATAAGCGCGGAAAGGAAAACGGCAATATGAAATTTATAAACATAGGCTTCGGCAATATGGTGGCGGCACACCGCGTGGTGACTTTCGTTTCCCCCGATTCCGCTCCGATAAAGCGTCTCGTGCAGGATGCGCGCGACGCAGGCAGGGTGATAGACGTCTCCTGCGGCAGAAGAACGCGATGCGTCATCATAACGGACAGCGACCATGTGATACTCTCGGCTATACAGCCGGAAACGATATCAAACCGTCTCGGCGGTATGCTCGAGCAGGAGGATGACGAGGAGGAGGACGAATGAAAAGAGGACTGCTCTTTGTGGTTTCGGGTCCCTCCGGCTGCGGAAAGGGAACAGTTGTTTCGCTTCTGCAAAAGGAGCATGATTTTGCCGTTTCCGTTTCGGCGACGACCCGCTCTCCGAGAGAGGGAGAGACAGACGGCGTACATTACCATTTCTGGACGCACGAGCGCTTCAATAAGGCTATCGCCGATGGTGAAATGCTCGAATATACACTCTACAGCGGAAGCGGCAGATATTACGGAACTCCGAAAGCGCATATAGCCGAGGAGCTGGAGAACGGCAGAGATATTATTCTCGAAATAGAAGTGGACGGTGCTATGCAGATAAAAAGGCGCATGCCGGAGGCAATACTCGTTTTCATGGTACCGCCGAGTATGAGAGCGTTGCGTGCGAGACTCATCGGCAGAGGCACGGAGAGCGCCGATGTCATAGAGTCAAGAATAGGGCGCGCATACGAAGAACTGCGGCTCGCGCACTGCTATGATTATATAATAGTGAACGGCGAAAATTCCATTGAGGAAACGGTGCGCAAGATGCTTGACATCGCCGCGGCGGAAAGATTCCGCACGGCAAGGAATACCGATTTTATTAACACGCTTATTTCAGAGCAAGGAAAGGAATAAACCAAAATGAAAAAACAGCAGGTAAATACGCAGACAATGATAACACCCTCAATAGAGGAGCTGACAAAGGGCAAAATGAACCGCTATGCGCTCGTCATGGCTACGGCGAAGGCGGCAAAGATAGTTACCGACGAGTATATCGAGCAGCGTGAAGCGGCTGAGAAGAAGATAGCCAATAAGGAGACGGATAAGCCGCTTTCCGCGCTGATAGACCCCGAGCTTCGCGATAAAAAGGCTGTCCGCAACGCCGTGAACAGAATGTATGACGGCGAGATTGTTATCAAAGAGCCGGAAGAGCTGGAAGAAGCTGACGAAGAGACTCTGGGATGAGCGAAAAGCTGCGGACGGCGGGCGTGCATCTGCTCGACCTGCCGTTTCATCTGGATAGCGAGTACACATATTATGTGCCGCAGTCGGCGGGAGAGGTGAAAATCGGCTCGCTCGTATTTGTCCCCTTCGGCAGGGCAAATGTCAGGCATGCCGCGGTGGTCACCTCGCTTGACCCCGAAACGGATATGGAGCATCTCAAGCCGATACTCGGAGCTATGAGCGACGAACTGCGGCTCTCGGAGCCGCTCCTTGCGCTTTGCCGTTTCGTCTGCGAGCGCACCGTCTGCCCGATGGGCGATGCCGTGAAAAGAATAATCCCCGCGGAGGCTCTCTCACGCTCGGATGAGCTTTTTTTCATAAACGATGATGCGCCGGAGGCGGAGTTCAATGCGAAATCGCGCCTTGTACTCGATTATGTGGCATCGCATTGCGAGGGCGTCACTGCGGAGCAGGCGGAAAAGGCTCTCGGAGCCGACAGCGCTGTGCTTCTCCGCTCGCTTCTTCGCGAGGGAGTGCTCCGCTCGGAGCTTTTCATCCGCGAGGCGGCAAGCGCGAATATTTCCGTGATATACGCCTGTGAGGATGCCGACACGGGCAAGCTTCTCGCGGCGAGAACACCCGCGGCGCAGAAGGAGATATTTTCTCTCGTTTCCGAGAGCGACGGCATTGAGCTTTCGGAGCTGACGGCGCTCGGCTATACCTCGGCGCAGGTGAAGGCACTCGTCAAAAAAGGGCTCGTGCGCGAGGAAAAATGCGAATATTACAGAAACCCATATGAAAATCTCGATGCCACGCCGCACCGCGAGCCTGTACTCTCGGAGGAGCAGGCGCGGGCAAAGAATCTGCTCTATGCGCTGACTCTGGACGGCAAGCCCCACGCGGCGCTTCTGCACGGAGTTACGGGGAGCGGCAAAACAAGCGTTGTGCTTTCGCTCTGCCGCAACATCATCGACGACGGCAGAACAGCGATAGTTCTTGTCCCCGAGATAGCGCTGACATGGCAGTCCGTTTCGGCATTCGCCGCTGTTTTCGGCGGCAGACTCGCCGTTATACATTCGCGGCTCTCGGGCGGAGAGCGTCTCGATACATTCCGCAGAATAAGGCGCGGCGAGGTCGATATCGTTCTCGGCACGAGAAGCGCCGTTTTCGCTCCGCTCGAGCGGCTCGGCGCAATAATCATAGATGAGGAGCAGGAGCACACATATAAGTCGGAGCAGTCGCCGAAATATCATGCGCGCGATATCGCGAGATACCGCTGTGCGGAGTCGGGCGCGCTGATGCTCCTTTGCAGTGCCACTCCCTCTGTGGAAAGCTACGAAAAAGCGAAGCGCGGGGTCTACACCCTCGTGGAGCTGAAAAACCGCTACGGGACAGCACGCCTGCCCGAGGTTATCATCTCGGATATGCGAAAGGCGGCTTCTCCCGAGAGCTACATAGGCGAGGATCTGCGCCGCGAGCTTGAGAGAACGCTCCGCGCAGGCGAGCAGGCAGTTCTCTTTCTCAACAGGCGCGGCTACAGCAGCTATATGTCCTGCCGCCTCTGCGGCGAGGCTGTGCTCTGCCCGCATTGCTCCGTTTCGCTGACATATCATAAGAAGCGCGGCGGGAAAGGTTATCTCTCCTGCCACTACTGCGGATATCGCAGAGAGGTGCCCTCTGTCTGCCCATCGTGCGGGAGCGAACACCTTTCGCTCGGCGGCTTCGGCACGCAGAAGATAGAGGATGAGCTTTGCACGCTCTTTCCCGATGCACGCGTTATGCGTATGGATGCGGATACTACGCGCGGCAGATTTTCGCAGGACGAAATATGCGAAAAATTCCGCAATCGCGAGGCGGATATTCTCATCGGCACGCAGATGGTGACTAAGGGACATAATTTCCCATCGGTCACACTCGTCGGCATCGTGGCGGCGGACAATTCGCTCTTCATGGACGATTTCCGCGCGGGAGAGCGGACATTTTCGCTGATAACGCAAGCTGTAGGAAGATCCGGCAGAGGCGCCGCCCCCGGCAAGGCTGTTATCCAGACCTCAAATCCCGACAATCCGACAATATGCCTTGCCGCAAGGCAGGATTATATCGCCTTCTACGAAAACGATATCGCCATGCGCCGCGCGATGAGCTTTCCGCCCTATTGCGATATGGCGGTGCTCGCCGTTTCGGGCACGGAGGAAAATCGCGTGCGCGATATAGCGGCGTCTCTCTCGGAGCGCCTGCGTTCGCTCTGCACGGGAGAATTTTCCGATTGCCGCGGTGTGATATTCGGTCCCTTTGAAGCCGATATATATAAGATAAACGAAAAATACCGCATGAGAATGGTGATAAAATTCCGCGAAAACAGGCGGTGGCGTCTGCTTTTCGCCACGCTGATGAAGGAATTCGGCAAATATACCTCGCAGTCGCTCTCTGTCGGTATAGATATAAATCCAAGCACCGTTTGATTTACGGAGGTAGAAAGATGGCACTACTCAATATACTCAAAGAAGGAGAGGGAGCACTGCGCAAGAAGAGCCGTCCCCTCGACAAAATAACGGAACGCACGTGCACGCTCCTCGACGATATGCTCGAAACCATGCGAAATGCCGACGGAGTCGGGCTTGCCGCTCCGCAGGTCGGCGTACTCCGCCGCGTCGTGGTGATAGAGGTGGAGCCGGGCGAGGTCATAGAACTGATAAATCCCGAGATAATATATTCCTCCGGCTCGCAGACGGGGCTTGAGGGCTGTCTCTCGATCCCGGGCAAAAACGGGATATGCACGCGCCCCTCTTATGTAAAGGTGCGTGCGCTGGACAGAGAGGGAAACGAGCGCGAATACGAGGGCACGGGACTGCTCGCGCGTTGCTTCTGCCACGAGATAGACCATCTCGACGGCAGGCTCTATCCCGATATAGCCGACAGGATGATGACGCCTGAGGAAGTAGCCGAATATTACGCGGAGGATTATAAATGAGAATAGTTTTCATGGGTACGCCCGAGTTTGCCTCGGCGGCGCTCGGCGCGCTCATAGCTTCGCCCTACGGAGCCGATATCGTCGGCGTCGTCACGCGGCAGGATAAGCCGAAAAACCGCGGTCATGTCATGACCCCGCCGCCCGTGAAGGTGCTGGCGCAGGCGCACGGCATTCCCGTATATCAGCCGCAGAACCTGAAGGCGGAAAACTTCGCCGATACGCTCACTGCCCTTGCCCCCGATATAATCATCGTCGCGGCATACGGGCGCATACTGCCGAAATATGTGCTTGACGCACCGCGCTTCGGTTGCATCAATATTCACGGCTCACTGCTCCCGAAATACCGCGGTGCCGCGCCCATACAGCGTGCCATCATGGCGGGAGAAAAAGAACTCGGCATCACTCTCATGTATATGGCAGAGGGAGTTGACACGGGCGATATGATAGCGAAAAGCTCGTATTTCCCCGATGAAAACGACAATTTCGGCAAGATACACGATACGCTTGCGAAAATGGGCGCCGACCTGCTCGTCCGTACACTCCCCGATATTTTTGCGGGAAAGGCGACAAGAGAAAAGCAGGATGACGCGCTCTCAAATTACGCGGCAAAAATAGAAAAAGAGGACGCGAAGATAGATTTCTCCGCCGCGGCAAAAGAGGTGCACGATAAAATCCGCGCGCTCTCGCCGGAGCCTGCGGCATATGCTCTGCTCGGCGGTGCCTCGCTGAAAATAACCGAGGCGGAGCGCACAGACCTGCCCGCAGAAGGCGAGGCGGGACTTGTCACCGCTCTCGATGCGAAAAAGAGCGGCGCGATATATGTAAACTGCGCGGACTTCAAAATAAAGCTTCTGCGGCTCATACCCGAGGGCAAAAAGGAAATGAGCGCGGGCGATTTTATAAGAGGCAGAAAAATAGAGGCGGGGCAGAAGCTCGAATGAGCGCCCGCAACGGAAGGAACGAAATATGACTGCAAGAGAAGCGGCGTTTCTCTCGCTGCAAAAGTACCGCGGAAGCGGCAAATATTCAAATATAGAGCTTTCGGGCAGCATAGAGCGGCTCGGGCTGGAGGGCGCGGAAAAGGCACTCTATACAGCGCTTTTTTACGGCGTTATCGAAAGGGAAATCACGCTCGATTATTTCATCTCGCGCCTCTCGGAGCGCAGAGTGGACGATATAGACCGCGATGTGCGCACGATTCTGGAGCTCGGCATATATCAGCTTGAATATATGGACAAAATCCCCGAGTCCGCCGCCGTGAACGAGAGCGTGAAGCTTGCCCGCCGTTTCTACGCGAGAAAGAACAGCGAGGCATTTATCAACGCTGTCCTGCGCAGCTTCATACGCGAGAGAAAGAATATCTCCCTACCGAAAAAGGAGGATAACTACATAAAATATCTTTCCGTCTGCTATTCGCTGCCGGAGTGGATATGCTCGCTCTGGTGCGACGCCTACGGAAAGGCACGCGCGGAAAAGGCGGCGGCAGGCACGCTCTGCCATCCGACGATGACACTGCGTGCAAATACGCTGAAAATAAGCCGCGACGACCTTGTGCAGAGACTCACGGCGGCAGGTATTCCATGCGTTCCCTGTAAGGGAGCGGCGTGCGGCATACGCCTCTCAAACCATGTGCCGCTGGATAAGCTCGCGGAATTTGACGGGCTTTACTTCGTGCAGGACGAGGCTTCGCAGATAGCCGTCTCGGCACTCGGCGCAAAGCGCGGCGAAACCGTGCTCGATATGTGCGCCTGTCCCGGCGGCAAGAGCTTCGGCATAGCCATGGGCATGGAAAACGAGGGGCGCATCCTTGCCTTTGACCTGCATAAAAACAAGCTTTCGCTCATAGAGAGAGCGGCGGAGAAGCTCGGCATAGGCATAATCGAAACAGGCGAAAACAACGCTTCCGTCTACCGTGAGGATATGCCGGCGGCAGACCGCATACTCTGCGATGTCCCCTGCTCGGGACTCGGCGTCATCGCAAAAAAACCCGATATAAAATACAAAAACCGCGAGGATACAGAGCGTCTGCCTTCCCTGCAAAAGAAAATCCTCGAGACGAGCGCGCGCTACCTCAGGGTCGGAGGCACTCTCGTTTATTCGACCTGCACGCTGAGTCCCGCGGAGAATAAAAATATAGTCTCGGCTTTTCTCTCGGAGAATGCGGATTTTGAGCTTTCCACTTTCCGCGCGGGCGGCGCGGAGTGCGCCGGCATGCTTGAGCTTATCCCGGGCGAGACGACGGACGGCTTCTTTATAGCCAAAATGAAAAAGGTGAAATAAATGGCACAGGCAGAAAGAAAATACGACCTTGCGAGCATGACGCTCTCCGAGCTTACCGAATATATAATATCCCTCGGCGAGCCGAAATACCGCGCAAAGCAGATTTTCGACTGGATAAACAAAGGCGAAAACTACTCCGGAATGAAAAATGTCCCTGCGGCGCTTAAAGATAAGCTTATCGCCGACGGCGCTTTCATCGCGGGAATGAAAACAGAACGCAAGCAGGTCTCGGCGGACGGGACGGTGAAGTATCTTTTTTCGGCGGACGACGGCGAAAAGATAGAATCGGTTCTCATGTCGTATAAGCACGGGCATACCATCTGCATTTCCTCCGAGGCGGGTTGCGCCATGGGATGCAAATTCTGCGCCTCCACGCTCGGCGGACTCTCGCGCAGACTGCTCCCTTCGGAAATGCTCATGCAGGTCATAATGGCACAGAAGGACGCAGGCGAGCGCATATCGAATATCGTGCTCATGGGCATCGGCGAGCCGCTCGATAATTATGACAATGTGCTGAAATTTCTGCGGCTTGTCGGCAGTCCCGATTCACTGAATATCGGCTATCGCCATATCTCGCTCTCGACCTGCGGTATTGTGGATAAGATAGAAAAGCTCGCGGATGAGGGGCTTCCGATAACGCTTTCCGTTTCGCTCCATGCATATGACGACGAAACGAGAAGCGCACTCATGCCGATAAACAAGAAATGGTGCATTGCGGAGCTGCTTTCCGCCTGCGGCAGGTATTTTGCGAAAACAGGACGGCGCATCTCCTTTGAATATACGCTCATCGCAGGCAAAAACGACAGTGAGGGCGGCGCGAAAAAGCTTGCCCGTGTGCTGAAAACCTACTGCGGCGATATGCCGCTCCATGTAAATCTCATACCCGTAAACAATGTCACGGAGCGCGGACTCCTCCCAAGCAGCAGAGAGGGCGCGGAGCGTTTCGCGGCGATACTGGAGGGCGAGCACATAACGGCGACGATACGCCGCAAGCTCGGCTCGGATATAGATGCCTCCTGCGGTCAGCTCCGCGCAAAGGCGGCAAAGAATTGATTCCCGATATCTTGAAAGGAAAGGCTTTTTATGGTATTTTTTGGTAGAAGCGATGTGGGTCTGCGCAGACAGATAAATCAGGACTGCTTCTCATGCATGCGCATATGGGGCGGCGAAGCCGTTCTGCTCGCCGTTTGCGACGGAATGGGCGGTCATAAAGCAGGCGAAATAGCCAGCCAGAAGGCGATGGCTGTCTTTTGCGATAAGATAGTCGGCAATCCCTGCATAGAGGAACAGCCGGAAAAGGCACGTGTCGCCATCCGCAAAACGATGACCATAGCCGCTTCTGCCGCAAACAGAACCGTGTATGAAATGTCAAACCGTTTTGAGGAGCTTGCCGGCATGGGCACTACACTCGTCGCGGCGATAGTATACGGCGGCGTGCTCTACGCGATAAATATAGGCGACAGCAGGGCCTATATAGTCACGCGCAGAGAGGCTTTTCAGATTACGCGCGACCACTCCTTCGTGCAATACCTGATAAAGGAAAAAAAGCTCACGGAGGAAGAAGCGAAATATTATCCCCATAAAAATGTGATAACAAGGGCAATCGGCATAAACGATTCCATAGAGATAGACTTTTTCCATGCAAATCTGCGCTCATGGGGTACGGGATATTTGCTCCTTTGCAGTGACGGACTTACAAATTATGCGGAAAGCAGTGACCTTGTAAATATAATCTGTACTCAGACAAAGGCGGACAGAGTTTCACCCGAGGGAGAGCTTGCGAGAAAAACAGAGCAGCTCATAGCCTTTGCAAACAAAAAGGGCGGCGGCGATAATATAACAGCCGTTCTTGCCAAATTCTGATGGGATTATATGAGAGGTTAAAAATGAAAGCAGACGCATACAATAAATACATAGGTCAGGTTTTTGACCGCAGATACAAAATAGTAAAAACCATCGGAATCGGCGGCATGGCGGTCGTTTTCGAGGCATATGACATAACGACGGGCAAGCGTGTCGCCATAAAAATGCTCAAGGATACGATAGAGAACGATACGCAGGCAATACGTCGATTTATCAACGAATCCCGAGCTATTTCGATGATGGACAGCGACAATATAGTAAAAATCTATTATGTTTCCGTTTCGGGTCCGCATAAATTCATCGCCATGGAATATATCGACGGCATCACCCTGCGCGAATATATGAACCATAAGGGCATGGTTTCATGGAGCGAAACGGTGGAATTTGCCATTCAGATACTCACCGCACTCGGTCATGCGCACAGCAAGGGCATCATCCATCGCGATATCAAGCCGCAGAATATCATGCTTACAGAGGGCGGCTATGTCAAGGTGACGGATTTCGGCATAGCGAAGATTCCGAAAGCGGAAACGCTCACGATGATAGACAAGGCGATAGGTACCGTTTATTACATAAGCCCCGAGCAGGCGCGCGGACTCAAAATAGACGCGAGAAGTGACCTTTATTCGCTGGGCATCATGATGTATGAAATGGTGACGGGCAGGCTTCCTTTCGTAGGCGAGGCGGCGATATCCGTGCTTGTTTCGCACATGAATGAAATGCCCAAGCCTCCGACGATGTATAATCCGAATATACCGAAGGGGCTGGAGCAGATTATTCTCTGCATGCTGGAGAAGGATCCCGAAAACAGATATCAGAGCGCATCGCAGGTGATAAGACAGCTGAATCAGCTCAAGAAAAACCCGACGGTAATATTCCCTCAGCGCCGCCCGACAATGAAAACACCCACCTCGGAAACCGTCATAGATAAGACTAAGGAACGCGAGAGGCTTCTCTACGGCAATTCGACGGGCGAGATGCGAAAGGCGACGACATCAGAAGGCATACGCATAGGCAATATTCCCGTCTCTCCGCGCAATAACTCAAACACGCAGGAAGCAACAGCACCGAATATTCCTTTTCCGGGTGCCAAGCCGAGGAGAGGAAAAAGCTCGTCCTTTGCACTTGTCGTGGTCGTATGCGTAATTTTTGTGGCTCTGGCTCTCGTGGGGCTCGGCATGATTTTCGGTATGCTCATATCGGGCAGAGCACCCGCGATGCTTTTGTCGATAATGCCGCATGAGAAAATAAATATATTCACCGCGCTCATGCAGGCAGCAAAAAACACGGCGGGTATATTATAATATGAAGAACGAAATAAGCGGAATAATAATCCGCGGGCTCGGCGGACTCTATGATGTGCTCTGCGGCAAGGAGATAATCTCCTGCCGCGCACGCGGAGTTTTCCGCCATGAGAAAACCTCGGCGCAGGCGGGCGACAGGGTTGTGATAGCTTATGACGGCGAAAATAAAAACGCGGGTTATGTCATAGATAAGATATTGCCGCGCAAAAATCTGCTCATACGCCCCGCGCTTGCAAATACGGATGTGCTTTTTATCGCGTTTGCACCGTCGCATCCGGAGCCGGATCTGCTCGGCACAGATAAGCTGACGGCTATCGCCGTGCATAACGGGATAACGCCTGTCATCGTGATAACAAAAGCCGATATAGACAGAAAAAAAGCGGAGGAATATCGCAGAATATATGAAAAATGCGGCTTCACCGTTTTGCTCACCTCGTCTGTCGACGGGGAAGGAATGAGCGCCGTGCGCGATTATATATGCACGAGAGGCGAGGACGAAATATTTGCTTTTGCGGGTGCTTCGGGTGTCGGCAAATCGACGCTTATCGGCAGTATTTTTTCCGAGCTGAAGCTCGAAACGGGCAGAATAAGCGAAAAAACGGCGCGCGGCAGACATACTACCCGCGCAGTGACGCTGTTTTCATGTGATTGCGGCGGAGAGCGGATGTTTATTGCCGATACCCCGGGATTTTCCATGCTGGATTTCATAAACTTCAACTTTTTCGGGCTGGATGAACTTGTGTATACCTTTCCCGAATTTGAAAAATATCTCGGGGGTTGCCGATATCGCGGCTGTACCCATACAAAAGAAGAGGGTTGCGCCGTGCTTGCGGCAGTGGCGGAGGGCGCTGTGCCGAAAAGCCGCCATGATAGCTACCTTGCTATATATGAGGAACTGAAAAAGGTTCCGGAATGGAAGAGAAAAGCAATTGAGAGCGGGAGATAAATCCTGCTCTCTTTTTTTATTTTCTTCTCTTATTTTTGTCGCTCACTGAAGTTTTTGCTCGCCTTTTTGGGGAAGGCGCCACCCCTGCCTCGGCGACGCCAAGCAACGCTTCGCATTGCTTAATTCCCATAGACGACCCGCTATGGTAGGGGCGAACATCGTTCGCCCGCGAGATACATAAAGAAACTTTTCCTTTATCGTACTTTTCAGTGACGAAAAGTACCAAAAGTCATTTAAGAGGGCTTTCCTCCCTCTTAAAAAACTCCCTCCGCGTGCACGAGTTAGTCGCAGGAAGTAGTGCGTGGCAAGTGCGTGCGGCAAAGGATAAAGCAAAAATCGGCGGTTTTGCGCTCCGCGCAATCTCGTCTATACCACGCGTGCGAACATAGCGCACGAGATAGCCGAGCAGATTCGTGCACGCATTGTCTGCACGCCCGCATATATAGGTGCGGCGGGCGTGGAGAAGGTAAGTGTGTTGACGTGATAGAGTACATATTTTTTGCTTTTTCTGTTGGCTGTACTCGGACTTTATCTTGTAGGGGAATTGACACATATGCGGAGCATGTGTGTTGGTGTCGCCGAGACAGGGGTCGCCCATCTGTCTCCGCTCAAAAAGCAAAGCAAGTCGGCAACCATAGGTTGCCGACTTGCGCTATAACACCTGTTTTATTCTCCCACTATCCTGTCTGCAAAGGTGCTCCAGAAGTAGTTTCCGACATAGCTTCCCAGAGATGCGCTCGGAACATAGAACCGTGCGCCTGCGGGAAGTCCTGCCGTGAGCTCGCTTCCCATTCCGTTTACTGTTGTGGAATCGGGATTTTCCGCGAGAATGTGAATTTTCATGAGCTTTCCTGCGCCGACAAAGGCACCATCCGATATATACGAGACATTGTCCGTGACAAAAAGCTCTGTGAGCTCGCCGCAATCCGCAAAGGCACCGGCACCGATAATTATGCCGCGCTTGCCGTTATATGCGGTCGGTGTTCGCAGAGAGCCGAGCTTTTTACCCTCGTCGCTCACGCCTGTTATGTATGTACTGCCTGCTCTCTCTTCAAAAACAAAATATTTTTCGTTTTCGTCATATTTCACGGGATCGTCAGGCTTGTCGGGCTTTATCGGCTTATCCGGCTTTGCAATATCAACCTTGATACCGCCAAGCACATCGGCAAGGTCGAGCGCGAGCCTGCGTGTATGCAGAATAACGCCCGCTTCGTTCATATGAAAGTTGCTGTCGTAAAAATATGCTTCATTATATATATATCCGTTTGCACTGCCGAGTAGCGGTGCTTTGAGCTTTTCCGCGAGAAAAGCTTCAAAAGCCTCGATATCCTCTATCTCCGTGCCCTCGCGGAGCGCACTCATGTTCATCGGGGCGAAACCGAAATACACTGTCGCACCGCGCTTTTTCGCATATTCGATATATTCGTTTACATAATCGATGAAATCCCGCGAAACGATATCCGGCGAGAAATCTATGATATGTGCGGGGTCATAGCCCTGCGCCATGACATTGTATTTCCGGTCGGGATAATCGATATCGCCGTATTCGTTGAAGGCGCTCTTTGCATATACACCCGTCGGTTCGAGCGGTGTGCCTCTGCTGTAGCGGAATTTCGACGCGGCAAATTTCCAGTATGCTCCGAGCATGGCCGGAGCATCATCGCGCGAGAGACGCATGAGCAATCCGAAATGCCCGTCACACGCCTGCCAGAGCGAATCCGCGCCGAAATAGAGCGAGAAAAGCTGACTGTCCATCTCGGGCGCGAGAACTATGATATCACCTTTCCGTATTGATTTGCGTGAAAGATCCATCATCGCCTTTGTGCCGATCGAGGCATAAAGCCCGAAATTGACCACAGGCATGCCGAGTGTTTCTTCAAGTAGCTTGCTGTCCAGTCCGAAGGCGGCACTGCTGCCGCTGACGATGACGATTTTCGGCTCCTTTATGCTGTCCAGTCTTTCTACCTTATCATACAGCTCCGCTGTGAAAAGCTTTGAAAACTGCGGTTTTATCAGAAAGCCGACGGAAGCGGCGCATGAGAGCGGAAGCAGAAGCAGGAGCAATATGCAGATGAATCTGATAACTGATTTTTTCATATATCGCACCCCCTCAGAACTGGAAATAAATGAATGTGCTGGCACCGCCGACGGAAAGTATCAGCACCCATGCGGCGATAACTGCCCAGACGGTATAAAGCACGGTTGTTTTTTTCGCCGTGCCGCCATCGCTTTCGAGAACCGGCATGCTCATCACTCTGTCCATGAGAATAAGCACAGCTATCGCAAGGGCGCAATAGAGCGCGCCTGCCGCGGTAAGCCCCATGCCGGAAACGGTATCGGCAAAGGAATATGCCGAGGGGGAGAAGAGCTTGCCGAATGCCAAGCCGACATCGGCAATGCTGTTTGCACGGAAGAAAATCCACGCAAGGCAGACAAAAAAGAATGTGGTAAACCTCTGCATGGCGGCGAAAATGCGCGAATCATTCTTTATGCCCATTTTCGTATAAAGCGCCATGCGCCACTTTTTTGTAGCCGAGCCGAATATGCGGAAAAATCCGTGGAGCGCACCCCAGATTACAAAGGTCCAGTTTGCACCGTGCCATAAGCCGCTCACGAGAAATACGATGAAAAGATTCAGATAATACCTTGCGCGTGAGCATCTGTTGCCGCCCAGCGGTATGTAGAGATAATCGCGGAACCATGTAGACAGGCTGATATGCCATCTGTCCCAGAATTCCTTTATTGAGCGCGCCGAATACGGGCGATCGAAATTCTGCATAAGGCGGATACCCATTATCCGCGCACAGCCTATGGCGATATCGGTATATCCCGAGAAATCACAGTATATCTGAACAGCGAAAAGCACCGTCGCTATGATTATGCCTATCGCCGTGGCTTTTCCGATATCGTTATAAACCGAGTTGACATAACCCGCCAGAATATCGGCGACAGCTATCTTCTTGAAGAAGCCGACAGCCATTTTCTGCATACCGAGAAAGGCATTTTCGGCATTTAATCTGTTGAAATTTTTCAGCTGAGGCAAGAGGTTTTCCGGCCGCTCGATAGGACCTGCCACAAGCTGCGGGAAAAAGCTGACGAAAAGCGCATACCAGAAGAAATTACGCTCCGCTTTTATATCGCCGCGATATACATCTATCGCATATGAGAGTGTCTGGAAGGTGTAAAACGAAATTCCGACGGGAAGTATCAGATTCAGCGAGAAATCATATGATTTGCCGTTTATCACGCTCATAATGCCCGAAACGGTGCCTGCCATGAAATTATAATATTTAAAGAAGAAAAGCGTGCCGAGACAGACGATAAGGGTCAGCGTTATGTATAGCCTGCGCAATGACTTTTTGTCTGTTTTTTCCATTGCCAGTGCGCAGAAATACGAGACCGCCGTGGTAAAAATTATCAGCGCAAGCAGGCGAAAATTCCATGCGGCATAGAACCAGTAGCTCATGGCAAGCATGGCGGGCATTTTCAGCTTCTTCGGGAGCAGGAAATAGCAGAGCAGAAATATCGGGAAAAATATAAGAAATTCAAATGAATTAAATGTCATGTTTTGCCCTCCGCAGTGTCAGAATAAGGCGCAGAATAAGTGCGATAAGCACGAGTATCAGCACCTCGGAGAGTGAGATTTCAAGATAAAGTCCCAGTATTACGGTAAACGCCGCAAAAGCGGCGTTTACTATGATGAAAAACCTTTTCCTGAAAACAAACTCGAGTATAAACATCGCTGTCATCACGGCGAGCATAATCAGTATCGCCGGATGAGAAAATAATGTGAGTCTATCCGGAAACATATATTGTACCTCTTATTTTGCTTCTTTTTCAAGCTGAGCCTTCAGCTCACGGATGAGAATTTCCGTTCTCAGATGTGCGCCGGCATCTGTCATATGCCATTCGGAATCGGCAAAATACCCGCTGTCTATGGCATGGTCGGCTATATCGGAGATTACTGTCCCGTGATAATTCTTTGCGACATTGCCGGAGTATTCATCAAGATCAGCCTGAGTCTTTTTAGCTATATCGTAGAGCACGCTTTTTGACATGGGTGCAAACGAGATATAAACCTTCACGCCGTTTTCCGCCATTTTGTCAAATTGCGTATTCATAAAGGCAATGCATTCCTCGCTCGGGAACTGGTTGAAGGTAAAGCCGCCCTTTACGGGACCCGCATCTCTTTTATTGAAAAGGTCGCCGTTGTTGTTTATCGCATCATTGAAGCGGTCGTATTCGCGGATGGCGCTGTTTTTTGCCTTATCCTTCTGCTGGCTCTCAAACGAGCCGAAAACATTGGTGTAGTTTCGAATATCGACATATCTGAAAATATCATAATTACATTCAATGGAGCGCCAGAGTCTGTTGTTGAGGCGGTTATTTCCGAAAAGATACTGCCCGTCCTCGGGCGCCCAGAGAAGGATATCGTCCTCTCCCATGAGCTTCGAGAGATATTCCATCCAGAAAGCACCGCTGATATTGGCGTTTGTGCCGTAGTTGACTACGACATATTCATCGTCGAGTGCTTTTTCCATATCCTCTGCGACAAAGCCGAACTGACCGCTCGAGCCTGCCACATAGACTATCTTTTTTCTGTCTTTCGCCCAGAGCATATAGTCATATTTCATGTTGGATTCGATATATGTCACATAGAGCGGGTAGAGAACGGCATTGATACGCAGATTTGCGAGGTTTTCGCAGCCGTCGATTACCGTATTCGCGGCGCTCATTCCCCAGCCGCCGGTTGTTTCGCCCGTGAATTTTACTATCGCGTCTGTTATCACGAGGGTGGACATTTCGGAATCGGCAAAAGCCTCTTCGCAGAGTTCCATTACGCTTGCGGGGAGAACTATTGCCTCTGCCTTTGTGCCGGCGAGCGCACGCTTGCCGATGGATATGACGGAGCTTCCGTCTATTTCCGCAGGAATGGCAAGAACCCCTTCTTCGCTGCCTTTGTAACCTGTGATTTTTACCGCCATGCCCGATTTTTCATATTCAAAATCCGAGGCGGGAGCTTCTTTTGCCCATATGCAGTAAAGGTCGATTTTCGCTCTGTCGCCGACATAAGGTCTTGAGCCGAGGCTTGTGCCCTCGCCCGTGCCGTCCGCTTTTGTGTTATATTCGACAAGAACATATCCGTCGCGCTTGAAATAGCCGCGCTCGGGGAGCGAATTGGGGTTCTTGTAGTAGGTTACATCGGCATCATATTCAACGGTATCCTTACCGCTGACATGAGCGCCGCCGTTCAGATGATAAGCATATGTCATTGCACAGTTGACAAAAAGCGTGCATTCTTTTTCGACATCAAAGGTGTATTCGGTTTTCATGGAAGCGACTTCTTTACCGTTGGCAATGCCGCTGTCGAATGAGAAGCCTTTGAATTTGTATCCGTCCTTCATTTTGACGGTGACTGTCGCTTTATACGAGTCGCCGATACCCTCTTTCGTGGAAACGGAAAGCTCGCAGTAGGCGGGATTGTATTTGACTGTCAGATATTCGCCGTGCTTTTCGGCAAGGAGCTTGTTATATATCGGCGTGGGAGCCGGAGGATCTACCGTGCCGCTGCTTGTCGCATCGGTTGTGGCTGTTGTACCATTGGTGCCGCTTGTGGTTTCGCTGCTTCCCGAGGTTGTAGCCGATGCGGAAGAGGTGCCGGTTGTCTCTTCCGGTTTATTTCCGCAGGCGACTATGCCCATGCACATGGAAATCGCCAGTATAAAGGCGAATATTCGTATTGTTTTTTTCATATTTTTCCTCCGAAACGTATCTGCACACAGCAGACTTTTTCATGATATAATTTTATCATTATTATTTTACGATGTCAATATTACTATTAGCAGATTTTTTGAATGATATTTTGTCTATTATGGCATAAAATTTTCCGCTGTCAGGCGATAGAGGAGGATTTGATTTTTATTTTAAGTAACTTTTCTTTTATCGTACTTTTGCGTGACCAAGAGGAGGGTTCAGGGTGGCAAAGCCACCTCTGAACGGCGTCGCCGAGACGGAGTATACCAAAAGTCAGCAAGGAGGACTCGCGCCGTCCTCCTTCCGAACCTCGTGCGGCGTGCACGAGTTAGTCGCGCGAGTCATGCGTGGCAAGTGCGTGCGGCAAAGGACGGAGCAAAAATCGGCAGTTTTGCTATCATCCGCAATCTCAACCATACCACGCGTGCGAACATATCACACGAGAAAGCCGAGCAGATTCGTGCACGCATTGTCTGCACGCCCGCATATATAGGTGTGGCGGGCGTGAATTTAGTCTGCGCGCTGACGGGATAAAGAGATAAGCAGTATTTACACCTCATCCGTCAGCCTACGGCTGCCACCTTCTCCCACTGGAGAAGGCTAGCAAAATGGTGAATTTTTTAGAGCAAAAGTGTGCACTATGTACATAATCTAATTTTTATCGGATGATGCAATACAAAGTAAAAGTGCTACCTATGCTGAATGTACTGATAAGCCTTCTCCAGTGGGAGAAGGTGGCGCGGTTTGCCGCGACGGATGAGGTGTTACTATGAGTGTATTGCCGAAGCAAACCTCTATCTCGCTATGTTCGCACCAATACTTTCGCCCAAATATCGACCGCGAGGTTTGCCATAGCCTGACATGGCACAGCAGTAAATCCGAGTCGGCGCTTGAGCGTTTCGAGCCTGTAGCCGTGATTAAGCTATAGCGGGACGGTCGGGGAAGTGTGTTCGCACCGGTCGCCGCGAGGCGACAGGGGATGTTTTTTAAGAGGGAGGAAAGCCCTCTTAAATGACTTTTGCCGCGCTTTTCGTCAGTGAAAAGCGCGATAAACGCAAAGTTACTTTATGATTCTTCGCAGGCGAAAACTTTAATGTGGCATTGATATTTCATCATATGCATCCAAAACCGACAAAAAAGCGAAAGCCTCGGCATCCCGCGGCTTCCGCTTTTTTTGGGGGGATATATTAAGCCGAAGCAAAGTCTCGGCAAAATATCGGATTTCTTGTCATATATCCTGCTTTTTTGTCGTTTTGTCTTGTTACAGGACATAAAACTGTCAATATTAGTATATCATATAATTTGTCTTATGTCAAGACAAATTATAAATTTTCGGAGAATAAAAATGGCAAGAATTATCGACGGAAGCGCAATGAATCTTGTTGGCAAAAAGATAAAAAAACTGAGAAAACAGCGTAAAATGACTCAGCGCGAGCTTTCGGAAAAGCTCGAACTTCTCGGTGTCTATGTCTGCCGCGGCTCGGTTTCACGCATGGAAGAAAGAACACGCACGGTTACCGATATTGAGCTTTATGCCATAAGCTGTGTATTCGGCGTGCCGGTTTCTGACCTTTTTGAAGAATAAAAAAAGATTCCTCGGCATAAATTCAAATAAATTCTTGACAAATATTCCGTTTATTTGTATAATATATATTTGTAAAGTAGGAAAATCTTTTCTGAAAGGATGTATGTATTTTGAAAAAAAGAGGCGCAGATCATATTGTATACAGCTTTGACAATCTATATGACGGCGTTAGAAAACAGGCTGAAAGATACGGCGAAAAAGCCAGATATGTTTATAAGGTAAATAAAGAAGAAAAAACTTTCACTTTCAATGACATGAAGCGTCATGTCGACTATATAGCCGCCGCTCTCGAAAAGCTCGGTCTTGCGGGCAAATTTGCGGGCGTCACAGGCGATACCCACCCCGACTACATAGCTTCATATATTGCCGTGGCAAGCTGCGGCGGCGTTATTGTTCCGCTTGATAAGGATATCTTGAATGAGCAGTTTGTCGGATTCTGCGATATGTGCGATATAGAGATAATTTTCTATACCCATTCGCTCCATTCCAAGATGCTTGCCGTAAAGGATATGCTCCCGAAGGTAAAATATTTCGTTGCCTTCGACAGCGCGGAAGAGGAGCTTCCCGAGCGCTTCATGCGTTTTGAGGACTTCTATGAAACAGGCAGAGCCGCATACGAAGAGGAAAATATCCGCCCTGCGGAAAATTACAAGCCGGATATGGACAAAATGTGTGCCATTCTCTTCACCTCCGGCACTACGGGAACAAGCAAGGGCGTTATGCTCAGCCAGCGCAATCTCGTGACGAGCGCACTCGATTCCTGCCGCGTAATGGCGACAAACGATGAAGATTTCTTCGTTTCCGTTCTTCCCATTCATCATGCGTATGAATTTACCTGCGAGCAGCTCGCACTGCCGAACTGCGGCGCATCCACCTACATAAACGATTCCATCAAAAATACCATGCGCAATTTTGCGAAGGTAAAGCCGCGCTCGCTCACTCTTGTTCCGCTCTATATAGAGACTATTCACAAGCGCATCTGGGCAGAGATAGAAAAGAAGGGCAAGACCAAGCAGGTCAAAGCCGCGATGAAGATGAGCAATGCACTCCGCCGCGTCGGCATTGACATCCGCCGCAAGCTTTTTGCCGAGATTCTGAATGCTCTCGGAGGCGAGGTAAATTACATTGTCTGCGGCGGCGCTCCGCTCCGTCCCGAGCTTATAGATGAATTTGATGCCTTCGGCATAATGATATGTGAGGGCTACGGCATAACGGAATGCTCTCCGCTTGTTGCCGCAAACCCGATGCATAAGCGCAAGCATCGTTCCGCCGGCGTTACCGTCGAGCATATGGAAGCCCGCATAGCCAAGGCTGATCCCGATGATGAGACTGGCGAGATAGAAGTCCGCGGTCCCGCAGTAATGCTCGGCTACTATAAAAACCCCGAGGCGACAAAAGCTGTATTTACCGAGGACGGCTGGTTCAGAACAGGCGATATCGGTTATATAGATGATGAAAATTATATTTTCATCACAGGCAGAAAGAAAAATATCATTCTTCTTTCAAACGGCAAAAATGTATTCCCCGAGGAGCTTGAAGAATACCTCGGCGAATGTGAGCTTGTTGCGGAAAATGTCGTAATCGGCAGAAAAAATGAAGAAACAGGCGAGGTTGTTATCACAGCGCTCGTTTATCCCGATGCCGAAAAGGCAAAAGGAATGAGTACAGATGAAATTTATGCCAAAATAAAGGAAGAAATAAACGAAATAAATAAGAAGCTTCCCGCATTCAAGCATATCAGCGGTCTGGAAATAAGAGACACGGAATTTGAAAAAACCACCTCGAGAAAAATCATGCGTTATAAGCTGAAGTAATACTGCTTATATTATATCAAAGGATATTTTAAGAGAAACAAGTGCTTTATTTTGAAAAGGAGACATATTATGTTTGAAGAAATCAAAACGCTGCTCGTAGATGAGCTCAGCATACCGGCAGAAGAAATCAAGCCGGAATCCGAGCTTGTCGGCGACCTCGGCATCAACTCTCTTGAGCTTGCCGACCTCGTTATGCTCTGCGAAGATAAGTTTGATGTTGAAATAGACGAAGAGGAGCTTCGCAAGTTTATTACAGTAGGCGATGTTGCCGACTATTTTGCAACTCTGAAATAAACGAGACGCTAAAAAAGTGCAGACCGAAAAAGTGAATGGTAAATGTTTTAATTAGACAAAGACATCTATGAAAGCTAAAGTTTTTCGGTAATATCGGTTTTAAGGAAGGCAGGAAATCCGCATGCGGATTTCCTGCGTTTTACTGTATTCACTTTTTCTCTCGCCGAAATCCGTCTCTGCCGTACGCTTGTACGGCGACGAAACGGAT
>OIWT01000631.1_pt1 | contig 48199 bp, 47 predicted proteins | sample 1587701 | NCBI WGS metagenome assembly OIWT01 (sample SAMEA3888904, study PRJEB22519) | human gut metagenome | biome: human gut; feature: human-associated habitat; material: faeces | place: Denmark | collected 2009 | reverse complement strand
TTGGGGCGTTGCCCCAAACCCCAGCAGGGACGCTGTCCCTGCACCCTGCAAGGGGCAATTGCCCCTTGACCCTTTTTGGACAGCCCGGCTTGGGTGCGCTTCCCTACTATCCTCTGCCGCAGCTCTTATGCCTTTACCAGCCCTAACAGCCTATCCCGCACCGCCAGCGCCAGTTTCCGATGCTCCTCCGGCATCATATGAATCCCATCCACCTTCGACGGCTGCACAATTTCCTGCGTATTCATCATCTCCACACCGAGCCATTCACACAAACCCTTCATCAGTGCCGGGAATTTCCGCGATTCCTCCCCCTTCCCATGCAGCGTGTCCCACTCCGCCACATTCTCGCCAATTTCAATCGGCGTCAGTACCAGAATCCGCGGCTTGTTATCCCCGAACAGTGGCACGCTCGCGGGGTACAGCTGGTCGAACGTCTGAATCGTGCGAATCAGCGTGCCGATACCGTTGACGCTCGCCTGTGCGGAATGCTCCTTCAGGTCGTTCGTGCCGAGCATGATGATGATGGCGTCCAGCGGGCGCAGGGTGTCCAGCGCGTAAGGCAGCGCGCCCAAGCCGGTCATGAAATTCTTGCCGGGTTCAGGAAAGACGGTGGTTCTGCCGTTCTGCCCGTTCTCGTGGATGCGCCAGTCCGCGCCAAGTTCATCCTGCAAAATGCCTGTCCAGCGGGTGTGTTCGTCGTAGCGCTTGCAGGTGCCGGGGATGAAGCCCCAAGTGTTGCTGTCGCCAAAGCAAAGAACGTGTTTCATGCAAATTTCCTCCCCTTTTGCAAAAAGGGCGGCATCCCGCGTGAAAAACGAGATGCCGCTGCCACTTAAATTTCGATAGTCCCCGTGAAGTCGGTGTTAGCGTCGCCAGTCAGCCAGACTTTGCCGTCCTCCTGATAGCGGACGACGAGCGTGCCGCCGGGCAGGCGCACATCAATGTCCGCACCGCGGGTGCAGAAGCCGTTTTCGACTGCCGCGACTGCCACCGCGCACGCGCCCGTGCCGCAGGCCGCCGTTTCGCCGATGCCGCGCTCCCATACGCGCATCACAATGTCGTTCTTGTCCACAATCTGGGCGAACGAAACGTTCACGCGTTCCGGGAACAGGCTGTCCGTCTCAATCTGCGGGCCAACCTGCTCCAGCGGGATGCGGTTTACATCCTCCACAAAGATGACAACATGCGGATTGCCCATGCTGACGCAGCTGATTTCGCGCTTTTCACCCGCAAGGAAGACAGGGCGCATCATCACGCGGTCGCCGTCGAGCTTGACGGGAATCTTCGCCGGAGCGAATTGCGGGCAGCCCATGTCCACCAGCACGGAGAACACCTGATCTTCGCGGATGAACAGCTTCGCCGTCTTAACGCCGCTGCCAGTCTCGACCGCCATTTCGTCCTTGCGCACATGGCCGTTCTCGTACAGGTACTTGCAGACGCAGCGCAGGGCATTGCCCGCCACCGAGCCTTCCGTGCCGTCGGCATTGAACATGCGCATCTTCGCATCGGCGATGGTCGAGGGCATAATCAGCACAATACCGTCCGAGCCGACACCCGTGCGGCGGTTGGACAGACGCACAGCCAGCGATTCGGGGCTTTCCACCGTCTGGTCGAAGCAATCGAAGTACAGGTAGTCATTGCCCGTGCCGCGCATCTTGGTGAAAGTCAGCTTCTTGTGCTTGGTGCGCATGTTGTTGATGTCCACCAATTCGACGTTGCCCAGCGAATAGCGGCTGGTCAGCGCGTTGGCGAGGGCATTCGCCGTGTCAAGGCTGGTGAACAGCGGAATGCCGCGTTCGACCGCCTTGCGGCGCATCCGGACGGATTCCAGCTGCGGCAGACGACCCTTGTTGGACGTGGAAATGACGTACTGCACCTGCCCCATTTCCAGCATTTTCTCCTGCGCTTCCTTCTTCACGACGGCGGCATACAGCCCATGCTCCTGCATGGCGCGCGCCGTGCCGGGCGTGGCGAAAATGTTGAAGCCGAGCTTGGCGAACTTGCGCGCGCAGTCAATGGCTTCCGGCTTGTCCTTGTCGCGGACGGAAACAAGAATGCCGCCCTGATGGCGCATCTTGTAGCCCGCGGCGACGAGTCCCTTGAAGATGGCCTCCTGCAGGTTCGTGCCGATGCCCAGCACTTCGCCGGTGGACTTCATCTCCGGGCCGAGGTGAGTATCGACATCCGCCAGTTTCTCGAAGGAGAAGCACGGCACCTTGACCGCGTAGTACGGGCTTTGCCGGTACAGCCCCGTGCCGTAGCCCATGTCGCGAATCTTTTCGCCCAGCATCGCGCGGACGGCGAGGTCAACCATCGGCACGCCCGTCACCTTGCTGATGTACGGCACGGTGCGGCTGGCGCGCGGGTTCGCCTCAATGACATAGACTTCGTTATGATAGACGATATACTGAATGTTGATAAGCCCCAGCGTACCGAGTTCGAGCGCAATCTGCCGCGTAACCTCAATCAGCCGCTGCGTCATCGCGCCGGTCAGGTTCCACGCGGGATAGACAGCAATGGAGTCGCCGGAGTGGATGCCGGAGCGCTCGACGTGCTCCATGATGCCGGGAATCAGCACATCTGTGCCGTCGCAAATCGCGTCCGCTTCCGCCTCGATGCCCATCAGGTACTGGTCAATCAGCACCGGGTTCTCGATGCCCTGCGCGAGGATAATGCGCATGTACTCCACAATGTCGCTGTCCTGATAGGCGATAATCATGTTCTGACCGCCCAGCACATACGACGGGCGCACCAGCACCGGGTAGCCCAGCTCGTTCGCCGCCGCCACCGCTTCTTCGCTCGTCATGACCGTGCGGCCCTTGGCGCGCTTGATGCCGTACTTCTCCATCGCCGCGTCGAAGCGCTCGCGGTCTTCCGCCGCGTCAATCATATCCGCCGACGTGCCCATGATGCGCACGCCCGCCTGCTCCAGCGCGTGAGTCAGCTTAATCGCCGTCTGCCCGCCGAACGCCGCGACGACGCCAACCGGCTTCTCCGTCGCAATCACGCCCAGCACGTCCTCCGCCGTCAGCGGCTCAAAGTACAGGCGGTCAGCGGTATCAAAGTCTGTCGAAACCGTCTCCGGGTTGTTGTTGATCATCACGACATCGTAGCCCGCCTGTTTGAGCATCCACACGCAGTGGACGGACGCATAGTCGAACTCGATGCCCTGACCGATGCGGATCGGGCCGGAACCCAAGACGACGACGCACGGCTTCTTCGGGCGCTCATCGAGGAACTCCTTCGCTTCGTTCTCATCGTCATAGGTTGCGTAGAAGTAAGGTGTTTCCGCCGCGAATTCCGCCGCGCAGGTATCGACCATCTTGTAGACCGGGTCGCGGTGCATCGGCACTTTTTCGCCCGACAGGCGCTCAATCGCCTTGTCCGGATAGCCCATCTTCTTCGCGCGCAGATACGTCTCCGCGTCGATGTTGCCCTCTTTCAGGCGGCATTCCATGTTGTACAGGTTCAGGTACTTATGGAGGAAGAAGTAGTCGATTTTCGTGATTTCGTGCAGCTTTTCCAGCGTCACGCCGCGCGCAATCGCCTCGTACATTGCAAACATGCGCTGGTCGGTGCACTTGCCGATAAGCTCCAGCAGCTCATCCACGGTGAGATTCGCCATCGACTTCATCCGCAGCGTGTCGCAGCCGATTTCCGCGCCGCGAACCGCCTTCATCAGCGCCTGCTCGACGTTCACGCCAATCGCCATCACCTCGCCAGTCGCCTTCATCTGCGTGCCGAGGGTGCGCTTGCCGTACACGAACTTGTCAAACGGCCACTTCGGGATTTTCGCCACGATGTAGTCCAGCGCCGGCTCGAACGCGGCGCAGGTCTTGCCCGTCACGGCGTTCTTCATTTCATCCAGCGTATAGCCGATGGCAATCTGCGCGGCGCACTTGGCAATCGGGTAGCCCGTCGCCTTCGACGCAAGGGCGGAGGAACGGCTGACGCGCGGGTTGACCTCGATGACGGCATAGTCGAACGTATCGGGATTGAGCGCGAACTGGCAGTTGCAGCCGCCCTCGACTTCCAGCGCGGTGATGATGTCCAGCGCGGCGCGGCGGAGCATCTGGTACTCCTTGTCCGCCAAGGTCAGCGCGGGCGCAACGACGATGGAGTCGCCCGTATGCACGCCGACGGGGTCGATGTTCTCCATCGAGCAGACGGCAATCACGTTGCCGAGCTTGTCGCGCATGACCTCGAATTCGATTTCCTTCCAGCCGGAAATGCACTTCTCGACCAGAATCTGCGTAATTGGCGACAGGCGCAGACCATTCTCAGCGATTTCCGCCAGTTCCTTTTCGTCTTGGCAGATGCCGCCGCCCGAACCGCCCAGCGTATACGCCGGACGCACAATCACGGGGTATCCGATGGTCTTGGCGAACGCGAGCGCATCCTCCACCGTCTCCACGACTTCCGACGGAATGACGGGCTGGTGGATGGAAAGCATCGTGTCCTTGAACTGCTGGCGGTCTTCCGCCTTTTCAATCGTCTCGCACTTGGCGCCCAGCAGCTTCACGCCATGCTGTTCAAGGAAGCCCTCCTTCGCCAGCTGCATGGAGAGGGTCAGACCGCTCTGCCCGCCCAGCGTGGACAGCAGGGAGTCCGGCTTTTCCTTGAGGATGATGCGGCGCAGGGTTTCCAGCGTCAGCGGCTCAATGTAGATATGGTCGGCGGAGGAATGGTCGGTCATGATGGTCGCGGGGTTCGGGTTGACCAGCACGACTTCCAGCCCCGCGTCCTTCAAGGCGCGGCACGCCTGCGAACCGGCGTAGTCAAATTCGGCAGCCTGACCAATCACAATCGGGCCGGAGCCGATAATCATTACTTTGTGCAGATCGGGATTCAGCGGCATTCCTTATTCCCTCCCATCATGGCAATAAAGCGGTCGAACAGGAAGCGGGTGTCAAGCGGGCCGCCGCACGCTTCCGGGTGGAACTGGACGGAGAACGCGGGCATATCGGTATAATCCACGCCCTCGCAGGTGCCGTCGTTGCCGTTGACAAAACGCAGGGACGCGTTTTCCGGCAGCGTGTCGCAGTCCACCGCATAGCCGTGGTTCTGGCTCGTCATGTAGGACAGCCCGGTCTTGACGTCCTTCGCGGGCTGATTCGCGCCGCGGTGGCCGTACTTCAGCTTGGCGGTCTTTGCGCCCTGACTGAGCGCCAGCAGCTGATGCCCCAGGCAGATGCCGAAGGTAGGGATGCGGTGGCGCATGAGTTCGCGCAGATTCGCAATCACGGCGGTGTTATCCGCCGGGTCGCCGGGGCCGTTGGACAGCATCAGTCCGTCGGGATTCAGGTTCAGGATTTCCTGCGCCGTCGCGCTCGCCGGAACAACCGTGACCGCACAGCCGCGCTTTTCAAGTTCGCGCTGGATGTTCGCCTTTGCGCCGAAGTCCCAGAGGACGACGTTGTGGATGCCCCGCTTCTTCGCGGGCTGAACGCCGTCGCACGTCACGTCCTGAATCGACGGATGGAACGGCAGCACCTTCAATTGCGCGCAGATTTCCTCCGGATTCTCCGGCTTCTCGGTCAGCAGCGCGGCATTCATCACGCCCGCATTGCGGATAACGCGGGTCAGCGCGCGGGTGTCCACCCCCGTCAGGCAGGGAATGCCCTGCGCTTTGAGGTAATCATCGAGCTTGCCTTGGCAGCGGAAGTTGCTCGGCTCATCGCAGAGTTCACGGACGATATATGCGGACAGGCGCGGGCGCGGCGACTCGAAGTCCTCCGGAATCACGCCGTAGTTGCCAATGGTCGGGAACGTCTGAATGACGATTTCCCCTTCGTAGGACGGGTCGGTCAGGGTTTCCAGATAGCCTGTCATCGCCGTGGTGAACACCAGCTCCGCCATGACCGGCTTCGCAGCGCCCATCAGCGTGCCTTCGTAAAGCTGACCGTTGGCCAGCAGCAGATAGCCCTTCATGCTCGTTTCCTCCATTTTTCTATTGGGGCAAAAACCGCGTGTTGCTTACCAGTCTTTCTTGTCCGCCATAACAGCAACCATGACTGCCTTCTGCGCGTGCAGGCGGTTCTCCGCCTCGTCGAAAATCTGGTCGGCGTGGGATTCAAACACATCCGCCGTGATTTCCTCGCCGCGGTGCGCGGGCAGGCAGTGCTGCACCATGCAGCCCAGATGCGCCTTCGCCAGCAGCTCCGCGTTAATCTGATAGCCGCGGAACGCCTTCTCGCGCACCGCCTTTTCTTCCTCCTGCCCCATCGAAGCCCACACGTCAGTGAAAATGACGTCCGCATCCTTCGCCGCTTCTTCCGGGCTTTCGGTCATGAAGAACTTGCCGGGGTACTGCTCGGTGAACGAGAGCACCTGCGCGTCCGGCTGATACGCCTTCGGGCAGGCGATGGACACATGCGCGCCCATTTTGAGGAAGCCGACAATCAGCGAATTGGCCATGTTGTTGCCGTCGCCGATGTAGCACATATTCAGCCCCTCAATGCGTCCCTTGTACTCGCGCACGGTCTGCAAATCCGCCAGCACTTGGCAGGGGTGGCAGAAGTCCGTCAAGCCGTTGATAATCGGGATGCTGCCCACGCGCGCCAGCGTTTCCACTTCTTCCTGCGCAAAGGTGCGAATCATGATGCCGTCCAGATAGCGGCTCAGGACGCGCGCGGTGTCCTCCACCGGTTCGCCGCGGCCAATTTGCAGATCGCGGCTGGACAGGAACAGCGCATGACCGCCCAGCTGGTACATGCCCGTCTCAAAGCTGACGCGCGTGCGGGTCGAGGATTTCTCAAAAATCATGCCCAGCGTTTTGCCTTTGAGGATGTGGTGCTCCACGCCGGCTTTGGTTTCCGCCTTCAGGCGGTCAGCGAGGTCAAGCAGCTCCGTGATTTCTTCCTTGCTCAGGTCGAGGAGCTTCAGCAGATGCTTCATGGGAATTCCCTCCATCATTCTTCGCAGATGTCGCAGAAGTATAAAGCTGCATATTGATGCACATTTTCTGTATACGCATCATGGTTTCTTTCGTTTTCCCGCCCGAACCGAGGCGCACCGAAATGTGTCGGGTTCAGGGGAAACAACCAGATTCTGGTGAAACTTAGGCACACGAAAATCGGCGCGTCAGCACACCTGCCGAACATTATAGCATAGAATAGCAGCGAGGGCAAGGGATGAAACCACTGCCCGGCGCATAAATTTTGAATGGTGGGCGCAAAACCCGCCGAAAAGTGCAAACAGGAGGGAAACAGGCATGGAACAGCAAGGTCGCAGAGCCATCGGGCGCGTCTGTCCGCGCGGGGCGGAGAGCTACACTTGGCAGGAGGGCGACACCGCCGAGCGTATCGCCCGTACATACGCCACCACCGTGCAGGCGCTGCAGGTCATCAATCCCGGCGTCGATTTTGCCACGTTGACCGCCGGGGAGGAAATCTGTCTGCCCAATTTCATCTATACCTGCATCAGCGGTCAGCCGTATGTGGTTGAAGACGGCGACACGTTCGCGTCGATTGCCGCGCGGCTGGGCATTACGACCTTCGAACTCGCCGAGCGGAATCCCGGCGTGTCACAGAACAATCTCACAGTCGGGCAGATGCTGTGTGTTCCGGCAAAAGCGGACGACGCCGACGACGCGCAGACGCCCGCCATCCCCCTGCCGGACGACGGTGAGTACCCTGCCCTGCCTGATGACAGCCAAACGCCCGTGATTCCCCTGCCGGACGACGGCGAATATCCAGCCCTGCCTGATACGCCGACCCGTGTCTGTCCGTCAGGATACACGCTGTCCGCGGTGCAGTCGGGGCAGAGCTACGCGGATTTGCTGGTGCAGCACAACGTCAGCTATCGGGCGATGCGCAGCGCGAATCCGCAATTGATGCCGGGCTACCTGATTGCGGGCACTGCGTACTGTGCGCCGCCGTCCGGCACGCGGCAGACGTGCGCCGGCTTGCGCTCGTACACCATTCAGCCGAGGGAGACGCTGGACACGCTGGCGGTGCGCTTTCGGACGACGCGGGGGCGGCTGCTCTCGCTGAACCCGACGCTGCTGCCCAGCGACTTCTCGTCGGGAACGGTGATTTGCATCGGCTAAGCAAAAAGGGCAAGGATGCGTTCTGCACCCCTGCCCTGCTTTTAGTTCTGGTAATGAATCCCCTGCTGCTTTTTCAGTTCATACGACACGACTTCGCCGCCGTCCAAATCCACCTTGTGCATGTCCACCGCGCAAATCTGCTGGTTGCCATAAGTCGTGTAGTAGTAGACCCCCGTGTCGGCGTTGCAGCAGCTTGTGTACACCGTGATTTCATACCCATGCGGCAGGTGGGCGCAGCCGCGCGGGTGTGCCACGCCGCCTAAAATGTGGAAGAACTGCCCGACACTCTCCTCCTCGCTGTCCCCGGAGACGGAGTTGTTCGTCAGGAACGCCGCACGGACGAACCGCGACCACGGCGACCAGTCGCCCGGCAAGCCAATCGCGCCCGTGCAGCGTCCGCCCACCTTCAGCGGCAGCGTGGGCGCAAAGCGATTCACCGGCTCTTCCGGCGAAAGCGCCTGATAGTGCGCCAGATTCTCCAATTGCAGCGGCAGCGGCGGTTCGTTCGTCATCACGTTCGACCAGTTGTCGTAGACGTGCAGCCCGTCCGCCATCGACTCGACGACGATGCAGCCTTCGCGGTCGTCAATCATCCAGTGCAGCGGCGACGGCGGGAGCTGCTCGCTGAAGCCGTCGCGAGTGATATTCAGGCGCTGGAGCAGCGTTTTCGCCTCTTGGACGCTCGCGCACTGCCCCAGAATGTACGGAATCAGCTCAAAGCTGGCGACGTTCGCGCAATCCGGCTTCACGTCGTGATACACGGCACTCGCGGGGAAGTTCAGCCCCGCCATGCTCAAGCCCTTCTCGTTCGTCGCTTCATAATATAAAGGCATTCCGCCAACGACGAACGCCATGCCAATCATGGCAAAATGGTCGCTGTTCGTCCCCTCGTGCCGGAAATGGAACGGATAACGCCGCGGCGTGATGGCGACGGTCTCCTGATAGCTGTACTCCAAGTCAAGGTTTCTGCCGAAATAGTGGTCGCGCGTGGTCAGGCGAATCGCGGTACACATGATGCTTATCCTCCTTCTGCTGATGAGGGTAGTATAGCCCGAAATGCGCGTTTGCACAAGCGGGTTCGCGGCTTCTTGCGGAATTTTCCAGCCATCAGCGGCGGATTTTCGCCTGATGCGCGAATTTTGCATTTTCGTCCGCAATGTTCATGCTGAGTACACACGAATCCGCTACAATGTGCATAAGAATCGACAGAAGGAAGGCTTTCCTCATGGTGGAAAAAGTGCTGGTATGTCTGCTGGCGGGCTTAGGCGCTGGCTTAGGCACGGGATTCGCGGGCATGAGCGCCGCGGCGGTCATCAGCCCGATGCTGATTACGTTCTTGGGCATGGAGCCGTATGAGGCGGTCGGCATTGCGCTGGCGAGCGACGTGCTGGCGAGTGCCGCAAGCGCGTGGACATACGGCAAAAACAAGAATCTCGACATTCGCAACGGCTTGCTGATGATGGCGGCGGTGCTGGCGTTCACGGTCGTAGGCAGCTACGTCGCAAGCCTTGTGCCGAGCCGAACGATGGGCAGCTTCAGCGTATTGATGACGATGCTGCTGGGCATCAAATTCATCATCCGCCCGGTGATGACGACGCGCGAAGCCATGCAGAACGTGAGCAAAAAGAAGCGCATGGTGCAGTCGATCGTCTGCGGCGCGTTCATCGGCATGATTTGCGGCTTCGTCGGTGCAGGCGGCGGCATGATGATGCTGCTGATTCTGACCTCCGTCATGGGCTACGAGCTGAAAACCGCCGTTGGCACAAGCGTGTTCATCATGGCGTTCACGGCGCTGACGGGCGCGGTCAGCCACTTCACCATCGGCGGATTGCCGGACGGCTGGACACTGGCGCTGTGCATGGCGTTCACGCTGCTGTTCGCGCAGATTGCCGCGAAAATTGCGAACAAATCGAAGCCGGAGACGCTCAACCGGGTCGTCGGCGTGGTTTTGGTGGTGCTGGGCGTTGTGATTCTGGCGGTGCAGTATCTGAAGTAAGTGCAGATTGCAAAAAGACATGCTTGACTTTCAACATCAAGCATGTCTTTTTTGCTGCTCCAGCCGCGTCTGCGGATGCGAAACCCTCTGCGACAAAGCACGCGATTATAGAAAGTGAAATCATCCGCATTCAAAAAAGCCCGAACCATCGCTGATTCGGGCTTCTTTTTGCCTTAGTTCATCGGCACATACTCAAAGTCGATTTCAATCGTCTTGATTTCGGCGATGACCGCATCGTTGCGGTTGATGGGGGTCGGCGTTGCGCCGGCGAGGTTGCCGCCGGGCAGACGCGCGGTCTTGGGCACGCTCGTCACCCATTCGTTGTACAGATTCACGCGCGTGCACACGCCGTCGTCAGAGGTCGTGTAGGCGCGGCCCTTCAGGCGGTAGATTTCGCCGTTGATGCGCACTTCCTTGATGTTAACGAGGTAGTTCGGGTACAGCGCTTCGCCGTTGCTGATGCCGATGGCGGCAAACGCGACGGACGCGGAGTAACCCTGCGCCGTGCCGGTGAAATCCAGCCCAACAGTGTACTTGCCTTCGCCCGTGATGATGGCGTTGGTCGCGACAAGGCCCTCGGAGATGGCGTCCGCGTTGTAGGTATCGCCGACGCTGTGGGTGAGCGCCCAGCTGCCGTCGTTCCACATAATCCACGCCAGCGCGGTCTGGTCATCCACGACCACGGCATCTTGCAGGAAGGTCACGGGGGCTTTCGCTGCAGCCGCCGCTGCTTCCGCCGCAGCAGCCGCCTGCACATCCGCATAATCCTGACCTTCTTCGTTCGCCTGACGCTTCTCCTGATACATCGCCAGAATATCGTCATCCGCGAAGGTCTGGGACACGCGCTTGTACAGCCCGCTGCAATCCCACAGGCAGTTCGTCAGGTTGTACTTGGTGCAGGCGTCAAGGAACGCCGTGTGGTACGCCAGCGTGTTGTCCTTCAGCCCGTCGCTGCACGGCAGCGCGCCGTATTCGCCGATGACCACGCCGTAGCCCGCCTCGGTGAATTTCGTCATCTTTGCCAGCTGCTGGTCAAGGTATTCATAGTCGCTCACTTTGCCCCACTTGGTGGCGCTCACCGCGCTGGACGCGCCGCAGTACGACCACGGATCGTAGTAATGGACAGAAACCATCAGCTTGCTGTCCGCGGTGTCCTTGGGCATCTGGAAGCGATCGTCGCAGGTCTGGTTAATGTCGGTGCTGTAACCCGCAATCAGCAGGAAGCGGGTCGCGTTGTTACCGCCCGTCGCGCGGACGACATCCACAAACGTCTGGTTGATTTCGTTCGTCAGCGCGTACCGCTCGTCGTCGGTCAGGTAGGTAACGACGGAATCGGAGCAGTACAGCGGGGAATTTTCATCGAAGCGGCCGCCGAGCTCCTCGTTTGCGCTCTCGAAAATCAGGTAATCGGAGTAATCACGGAAGCGTTCGGCAATCTGCTGCCACATGCCCTTGTAGGCTTCCATGGCCAGCGCACGGGTTTCGGCGCTTTCCGAACCGAACATGCCATACCAGCCGCCATCCCAATGGTCATTGATGATGACGTACATGCCCGCCTTGCGCGCATAGCGGACAACTTCCTCCACGCGGTCCATGTAGTCAGCGTCGATGGTGTAGTCGCCTTCGTAGAGGTGGGTGGCGTTGGTCATCCAAGCCACGGGAATGCGGATGGTGTCAAAGCCCGCCGCTTTCATGCCGTCAATCATGGCCTGCGTCGTTTTCGGCTGACCCCAGTGCGTCTCATAGCTAAGGGGCGTGTTCGTCTTGATGCCGACGTTGTTGTCGCAGGCTTCCAGGGTGTTGCCGAGGTTGATGCCGTTGCCCATCAGTCGGGTAGCCTCCAGCGCCGTCAAGCCCTCGCGCATCACGCCGTTATCCACCGCTTCCGCCTCTTCCGCCGACCCTACGCAGGGAATCAGCATCAGCACCGCCAGCATCAGGCTGAACAGGTGCAGGAACCGCTTCTTCATATCCATCGTTCCTTTCTTCTGCGTATTTGACCGCAGCTTCCTTTTAATTATAGCATCAGCGAAATCGTTTTGTCAATGGATATTTGTCTGTCTATGCATATTTTTATGCCATATCTGCCAAGTCTTCGGCGGATTTTCGCTGCCTTTTACGAAAAAACGGTTTCGTATCGAAAATTGGTTTTCGTTCGACGATTATCTATTGATTTGAAGAAAAAAACAGCCTCCCGGCACAATTCATGCCGGGAGGTTGCTTGGACGGGTTGATTACTCAATCGTCAGGTAGGGCGCCAGATTTTCCGCCGTCGCGGGCACGAAAGTCACATCCGCCTTTTCGTTCTGCGCGTTGATGACCGCGGTGAAGGCATCTTCATCCGCCGCTTCGCCGTTCACGAAATAGACGACGGTTCCGTTTTCATCCAGCTTGCTTTCCGCCAGCTCATTGTACTGCGCATCGCGGTTCTCGTCCTTGTAGAAGGTCGCCACGCCGGATTCCGCCGCGCTGCTGCTGAAGGAGAAGGAGCCATCTTCCTTCAGGCCAATCATCGCGCGGTAGTAGAAGCCGTACGCACAGATGACTTCATCGGCGCTGGTCAGCACCAGATAGCCCAGTACTTCGCCGTTCACGGTCACATTCAGCACCACGTCGAGCTTGCCGTCGCCGTCCACATCCAGCACAGCGAAGGAATCATAGCCCGCGCCCTCGGTGAACTCGTCGTTCAGGGCATCCTGCAGGGTCTTGTTCGTCTTGTCAGAGGGAACATAGACCTCGCTGCCGCCGTTCAGCACAGCCGCAATTGCCGGCAGATCCGCCGGGTCGCCCACCATATCCGCAACGGGGCTGGCAACAGGGCTGGCGACCGTGCTGGCAACGGGACTCGCGGTTTCCGCCACGGCAAACGCGCACAGCATCATGGACAGCGCCATCATGATTGCAAGGAACTTCTTCATGTTCATTTTCCTCTCTTTCTTTTCCAGAATATTTTCGCTGCGGAGAGCCGCCGCGAAAGTTTCGTTCCATTCTTTAGGAACAGAAGGCAGTATATCACATTTTTGTCCAATTGTCGATGGCGAATTGTAAACTCTATGCGAAAAAATGGTTATTATTTATCCTTATTCCGCATATCATTCGCTTTTATTCTGTTTTTCTTTCATATTCGGCAAAAAGAATGCGGATGAGGCGCTTTTTTCACCTCGTCCGCATTCTTTTCATTTTTGACTTTATCCCAGCAGCATCCGGTCGTTGTTGATTTCGCTGCCGCTTGCTTTTTCAAACATCACCAGCAGGTCTTCGACGCGAATGCGCTTCTTCGTTTCCGCGTCGATATCGAGGATGATTTTACCCTCATGCATCATGATGGTGCGGTTGCCGTACTCCAGCGCGTCTTTCATGTTATGCGTCACCATCATGGCCGTCAAGTGATTTTCCGCAATGATTTTCTGCGTCAGCGTCAGCACATTTTTCGCCGTTTTAGGGTCAAGGGCGGCGGTGTGCTCATCCAGCAGGAGGAGTTTCGGCTGCTTGATGGTCGCCATCAGCAGTGTCAGCGCCTGCCGCTGTCCGCCGGAAAGCAGACCAACCTTGCTGCTCATGCGGTTTTCCAGCCCCAGCCCCAGCGTCGCCAGCTTTTCGCGGTACTCGTCGCGTTCCTTCGCCGTGATGCCCCAGCGAAGCGTCCGCCCCTGCCCGCGGCGATACGCCAGCGCGAGATTCTCCTCAATGTTCATCGTTGCCGCCGTGCCGTTCATCGGGTCTTGGAACACGCGCCCCAGATACTTCGCGCGCTTGTATTCCGGCAGGTGCGTCACATCCACGCCATCAATGACGATGCTGCCGCGGTCCACCATGAACGTACCCGCGACGGCGTTGAGCGTCGTGGATTTGCCCGCGCCGTTGCCGCCAATCATCGTGACGAAATCGCCTTCCGCCAGATGGAGGTCAACATCCGCCAATGCACGCTTCTCGGTAATCAAGCCGGGATTGAAGGTCTTTGCAATATGATTGATATCAAGCATTCTGCTTCTCCCCCTTTCGAGCGCTGCGGGCGGTAAAAAGCTTGCTCTTCCAGTGCGGCACGGCGAGGAACATCGCCACAACCAGCGCCGTGAGCAGCTTCAGGTAGTTCGTGGGCAGACCCAGCCACAGCACCACCTGCATGACGATGTAGTAGATGATGGCGCCGATGGACACGGCGATGAGCTTCGTGGCAAAATTGCGGAAAATCTTGCCAAACAGCACTTCGCCGATGATAACCGCCGCCAAGCCGATGACAATCGCGCCGCGCCCCATGCTGACATCCGCATAGCCCTGATACTGCGTCAGCAGCGCGCCGGAGAGCGCCACTAAGCCGTTGGACAGCATCAGCCCGACGACCTTCGCGCGCCCGGTGTTGATGCCCTGTGCGCGCGCCATGTTGACGTTTGCGCCCGTTGCGCGCAGTGCACAGCCATACTCCGTGCCGAAGAACCAGTACAGCAGTGCAATCACTGCCGCGGTAATAATGAGCAGCAGCAGAATCGGGTTGTCAAGCGAAAAATTGCGCACGTTGCGCAGGGACACCAGCAGGTCATACTTATTCGCATTCACCGCCGTGTTCGCCTTGTTGCTCATGATGCCAAGGTTGATGGAATAGAGCGCAAGCTGCGTCAGAATGCCCGATAGGATGGCAGGAATCCCCATCCATGTGTGGAACACGCCCGTCACCAAGCCCGTCAGCATCCCGACGACGAACGCCGCCACCAGCGCCACCCACGCGTTGCAGCCGCTGATGATGAGCATCGCCGCGACCGCGCCGCCAGTGGCGATGGAGCCGTCCACCGTCAAGTCCGCCACGTCCAGAATGCGGTAAGTAATGTAGACGCCAATGGCCATAATGCCCCATATGACGCCCTGAGAAACCGCGCCGGGCAAGGCGTTGAGCAGCTTCATAATTTCCACGGAATCTTCCTCCTACTATAACGCAAGCGAAGCCATAAGGCGAAATGCCCTATGGCTTCGCAAAATGTATCGATTGATTAGTCCATCGGGACGTAGTCGTCCGGGACGGTGATGCCCAGCGCTTCGCAGATCGCGGCGTTGTACTTCTTGGTGAACTGAGGCGCGAAAGCAATCGGCATGGTGGAAACATCCGCACCGTTCACGAGGATTTCATACGCCATTTCGCCCGTCTTGTAGCCGAGGTCATAGTAGCTGATGGTCAGCGTCGCGGCACCGCAGCCGCGGCAAATGCCTTCCTCACCCGCGATGACCGGCACTTTCGCCGGCACGACGACGTTGGCAATCGTTTCGCTGTAAGCAGCGGCGGTGTTGTCCGTCGGGATGTAGAGCACGTCGCATTCAGTCGCCTGCTGCGCCATGGACGCAACGTCGTTGGAGTCGGTGAAAGCGTATTCCTTGCAGGTGATGCCCTTCGCTTCCAGCTCCGCCTTCACAACGCCAATCTGATAGGCGCTGTTCGCTTCCGCCGAGCAGTAGAGCAGCGCAACCGTCTTTGCTTCCGGGAACAGCTCCACGATCATGTTCGCCTGACCGTCCAGCGGGGCGAGGTCGCTCGTGCCGGAAACGTTGATTTCCGTGTAGCCCTTCCAGTCGCTGATTTCCAGCGCCGTGCCGTAGTGGGAAATCGACGTGCCGAGAATCGGAATATCCGCCGTCGCGCTGACCGCCGCCTGAAGCGCGGGCGTCGCGTTCGCCATAATCAGGTCAACCTCCGCCGCCACAAAGCCATTGGCAATCATGGCGCAGGAAGCCGTATCACCCGAAGCGTTCTGCTCATCAAAAACAACCTTGTCGCCAAGCTTCTCCGTCAGCGCGTCGCGGAAACCCTTGGTCGCCGCGTCCAGCGCCTCATGCTGCACCAGCTGCAAAATGCCGACGTGATACGTCTTTTCTTCCGCGCTCGCCATCGTCAGGCAGGTCAGCGCCATACACAGCGCCAGCAAAACCGCAAACATCTTCTTCATACAGGGAAACCTCCTTCAAATACTACTCGCTTCCGCAAAAGCCGAAGCGTTTCTACATGGAAAAGTGTACCGTATCCTTCGCCGCGTGTCAAGACCGGGAAGCGGAAAGGACAAAAAGAAAACAAAACAAAAAAAACAATGCGGAACGCGGAATTTGTCATTTTCCTTGACAAAGCGCACCAAATGCTGTATCCTGTACGCAGCAAAACCGTTTGTTCTTTATCGAAAGGAGTGTTTTTCATGCGGAAAATCCTCTCCCTGCTGTTGATTCTTGCCCTTTTTCTCCCCTGTGCGCTGGCGGAAACGCCGCAGGGCATTGACCTCGCGCTGACCTCCACCTATGGCGACTGCTTGTCCCTGCGGATGACGGCTGGCTTAGGCGAAACGCCGTTCTGCTCGCTGACGCTGCCTTCGGGACAGATTGACCTCGCCTTCTCGCCGGACAAGGGGCTTTGCGTGCAGTCGGGCGGTCAGTGGGCGCAATTGCTGGTGGAAGGTCATCCGGTCGATGCGGCGCTGCTGACCACGCCGCTCAAGCTGCTGGATGGGCGCTCCCCGTCGGAAGTGCTGGGACTGTTGGCGGAGGATGTCAACAAGATGCTCGATGCGATTCCCTCGCTCTATAACTTGCCAATGACCTTGATAAGAGACCCTGCGTTTGCGCGCCTGTTCAGCGACCTATACATTGCTGCGCAAACAGGGACAATTTCCATCACTTCTGAAGAACTGAATCGTATGGCGGCTTCTGTTCTGGGAAAGATCTACAGCATGGAATATCTTGACGGCTTGAACTTCAGCGATATCTACCATAATCTTCTTGCGTCGGTCGTGCAATCTTCGGAGGTTGCACGCGCATATCGTTCCGCGATGCGCGGATACCTTCTCTCTAATTTCAGGCTTTCCGGGCAAATCGGCATTGACAAAGGGGAACTTCTTTTTAGTCAGCCCTACCAAGAGCCATACCATTTGACCTATGAGCAAACCACGCCTAACAGTTGGCATTATCTGCTGACAACTGCGAACAGCGATACCATTGATGGTGTGCTCTATTGGCGAAATGAATACGACTTTGCTTTGAGCGGCTACTCCGAGAATCAGCATACGGCGTTCTCTGTCACTTGCAGTTACGGTTCTGCAAACAACTTTGTGTTTATCGCCAGCGTTGATAACAGCTTCAGCCTGTCCATCGTTCAAGCTGGCAGCAATTTCAGTTTGCGGCTTAACAATGAGAATGCCAACGTTTTTGCCCTTAATGCCAACGTTTTTTCCCTTGAATCCACATCGGATTATATCCGTGTCAAGATATATTACAATTATTATACGCTTACGATCACCCCTGCCACGGATGGGCTTGATATTGTTGCACAGGCGCGCACTTTCGATATCTTCACCGCCCACGTCCGCACCGCGCTCAACGGTCTGATCTGCACCGGCGTGTACGGCGACACGACATACCGCCTTGCCCTGACGGAAACGGCAACCGGCTTCAGCCTGCTGCTCTCCCTGCCGGACGGAGATTTCCATCTGGATTTCGCCGCGCTTTCCGACACCAGCTGTTCGCTGACCTTCACCGATGCCGCCGGGCAGCAGGTATCCCTGACTGGCTCACTCTGCACGCCTGAATCCCCCGTCATTCCGGATGCCATCGGTACCATTGAGCTGACGCAGCTGCTGGATGACCTCTTCTAAATCAACCAAATCCCCTAAAAAAGGCGTTTTCGGATGCACACGTTCCGAAAACGCCTTTCCTATTTATTTCAGCAGTTCCGCCGGCACTTCCGCCGCCATCCGCTGATAGCCTGCCTTGCTTGGGTGCAGGTGGTCGCCGGAATCGTATTCGGGCAGGAAGAAATCAGGGTTCGCCGGGTCACGCAGGGCGCGGTCAAAGTCAATGCAGCCGTCAATCAACTCGGTCATACGGATGAAATCATTGTAAGCGTGGCGCAAGTCCTGCCGAAAGGGCGCGTCGGTGCGCCATCCGCCCATGGGCAGCAGCGTGCCGACGTAGACGCGCAAGCCCATCCCCCGCGCCTGCGTGATGTACGTCTTGAGTCCGCTGATAAGCTCGTCCGCCGTCGGCAGATCGCTCATCGGGCGGAAGGGGTTCACCTGCGTGCCGACAGGGTGGATGATGTCGTTGATACCCTGCTGGATGATAACGGCATCCGCGCCGTCGGTCGGCACTTCATGCGCAAAGCGTTTTGCGCCCATCAGCCCGTAGGATTCGTACGTCAGGCAGTGATATTCGCGCAGAATCCGCGATCCGCTGGTGGCGCGGCGGATGATGGCGGTATGCTCAAAGCCGTCTTTGCGGCAACGGAGCTGCAAATCATCCGGCCAATCCTGCGCGGTGATGGAGTCGCCATAACAGATGATGGCGCGGTTCTCCGGCGCAGTACGCACGGACACATTGCTGAGGAAGTAGGTCAGCTGCGTCTTGCGGGATGTGTCCATCGAAATATTGAGGTTCTCCGTTTCGTCGCCGTTGGCGTACAGCCCGCCGGACAGCGCGCCGCAGGTGAACACGACGCTGCGCATGAGCGTGAAATCACGCAAATAGAAGCTGACAAGCAGCTTTTCCCCGGCAGTTACGGGCGTTTCCAGCGTGTCGGAAATCGCATTGCCCTCCGCCGGAAGCGTTACGCGGCGCTCGCCCCCGAACGTGACCGGGTGAAACGCGCCGCCGCAGAAAATTGTCACCTTTTCCAGCGTAACCGGCTCCGTGCCGCAGTAATTATCGAACGTCAGGCGCACGCCGCTGCCAGAAAACGGCAAAGCAATCGGATAGCGCAAGGTAATCTCCTTGGCATACCGCTCCGGGCGATTTTCCGCAATGCTGACCGCATTTCCCCACACGCTGACCCACTTCTGCATCCTTTTGAGGCTCCCTTCGCGTTTCTGTCCCCATCATAGCACATTCCGTGTGCAAATGCAAGTTTCCTATTGTTTCCATATTCGCAACGATTGTTGAGACACCGCAAAATCGGTTGACAACTGCGCATCGAAAATGATAAAATGTGTATATATTCCCCTTGAACAGGAGTGAAAATCGTATGGTCAAAATCATTTCAGACAGCACATCCGACCTGTCGCAGGATCTGCTCGACCGCTATAACATCACACTGGTGCCGCTGATCGTTCGCTTGGGCGACCAGCAGTACGAAGACCGCGTGAACATCACATCGGAAGAAATTTTCCGCTGGTCGGACAGCACAAAGAAAGCGCCGACGACTGCCTGTGCGAACGTCTGGACGATTCAAGAAGTTTTCCAGAAGTATCTGGAGACGTATGACGAGATTGTGGCGTTCTCCATCTCCGGCAAAATGTCCGCGACGGGGGCGAACATGGTGGAAGCGGCGGCGGAGTTGGGCGCGTCCGACCGCATCCACGTTGTGGACAGCCAGAGCCTTTCCACCGGCATCGGTCTGCTGGTGATGGAAGCGGCGGTGATGGCGCAGGATGGCAAATCCGCCAAGGAAATTGTGGCGCATGTGACCTCGCTGATTCCGCTGGTTCGCGCGTCCTTTGTCGTCGATACGCTGACGTTCCTGCACCGCGGCGGGCGCTGTTCCGGCGCGGCGGCGCTGATGGGCAGTATGCTGAAGCTGCACCCGAAGATTGTCGTGCGCGACGGTCAAATGCTGGTGGACAAGAAGTACCGCGGCTCGCTCGCCCGCTGCATCCCTGCCTACACGCACGATTTGCACGACGATTTGCTCCGCGCGCGCCCGGAGCGTGTTTTCATCACCCATTCCGGCTGCGACCCGGAGGTCGTCGATCAAGTCCGCACCTATTTGACGAGCCTGAACTACTTCGATGCGGTCATCGAAACCCGCGCCGGCGGCGTCATCTCCTGCCACTGCGGCCCCGGTACGCTGGGAGTGCTGTTCATCTTGAAGGAGTGACCCCAGAGGCGCTGCCTCTGGACTCCGGCAGGGCTCTGCCCTGCCAAAGGGTCTTCGACCCTCTGGACTCCCTTTCGCGCGATTGAGTTAAGCGCACTTTCATACTATGCCCGCGTGTTTATCCGGGGACGAAAAAAGAAGCAACAATACCCCAAAACTATGCAGGTGGGGACCGAAGGGATCGAGGTGGCGATCGCAGACTTCGTCTGTTTTCATGCCCTTCGTCGCCTCCGCAGAGGCGAAACTCCTGCGTCTGCCTGTTTCTGCGCCATCAGAAACAAAAATGGGCTTGCCATTTCGCCCAAAACGCTATATAATACACGCAGAAGCGGCATTTGGTCTTTCCCTTTCGCCGCTTGACACAAAAAGAGGGGGATATTCTCATGGCTATGGAACTGAAAACCACAGGCGTGAATGGCTTCGTGAAGCCTGCGGAACTGACGAACATGGAAACCCTGCTGAATGCAGTCAATGATGAACTGCTGACCGGCAAGGGCGCGGGCAGTGATTTCCTCGGCTGGCTCGACCTTCCCGTGAATTACGACAAGGAAGAGTTTGCCCGCATCCAGAAGGCGGCGAAAAAGATCCAGGGCGACAGCGATGTGCTGGTTGTCATCGGCATCGGCGGCTCGTACCTCGGCGCGCGCGCGGCCATTGAGTTCTGCAAGGGGCAGATGTACAACGGCGTGCGAGAAAAGGGCATCCCCGAAATCTACTTCGTGGGCAACAACATTTCTTCTTCCTATATCAATGACGTGGTGAAGATTATCGGCGACCGTGACTTCTCCGTCAACATTATCTCCAAGTCCGGCACGACGACCGAACCCGCGATTGCTTTCCGCGTGTTCAAGAAGATGCTGGAAGAAAAGTATGGCGCAGAGGGTGCGAAGGGCCGCATTTACGCCACGACCGACAAGGCGCGCGGTGCATTGAAGAATCTGGCGAATGTTGAGGGCTACGAGTCCTTCGTCGTGCCGGATGACGTCGGCGGACGCTTCTCCGTGCTGACGGCGGTGGGTCTTTTGCCGATTGCCGCGGCAGGCATCGACATTGCCGCGATGATGAGGGGCGCGGCGGACGCGCGCGAATGCTGCAAGGAGGGCACGTTGGACACCAACCCCGCCTACAAGTACGCCGCGCTGCGCAACATCCTCTATCGCAAGGGCAAGAACATCGAGATTCTGGTGAACTACGAGCCGGCGCTGATGATGACCGGCGAGTGGTTCAAGCAGCTGTTCGCCGAGAGCGAGGGCAAGGACAACAAGGGCATTTTCCCGACGGCAGCGAACTTCTCCACCGACCTGCACTCCATCGGGCAGTTCATTCAGGATGGCACGCGCAGCCTGTTCGAGACGGTTGTGTGGGTGAAGAATCCGCGCAGTGAGCTGGTTATCGAGGCGGCGGACGAGGACATCGACGGTCTGAACTATCTAGCGGGCAAGTCCGTGCAGTTTGTGGACAGCAAGGCGTATCAGGGCACGCTGATGGCGCACATGGACGGCGGCACGCCCAACATCATCATCGAGATTGACGAAGCCGATGCCTACCACTTCGGCTATCTGGTGTACTTCTTCGAGAAGGCGTGCGGTCTGTCCGGCTATCTGCTGGGCGTGAACCCCTTCGACCAGCCCGGCGTCGAAGCCTACAAGAAGAATATGTTCGCCCTGCTCGGCAAGCCCGGCTATGAAGCCCGCCGCGCCGAACTGGAAGAACGGATGAAGTAATGAGAACTTGGGCGGCAGGAGGAGGAATTTTCCCTGCCGCTTTTTGTTTTATACTATTTCCAGATAAGAATGCGCCGCGAATTTTTCATTCTGGCTAACGTGAATGAAACGCAGCGTAGCAGCGCTACGCTAAGTGGAATGAACGGACGCCAGAAGGGAAAAGGCGCAAGCAGATGGCGCAGATGAATCTGGAAATAGTATTAGATAGGAGAATGCTCCATGCTGCTTCCCGCCGCCGTGCGTCCCTATGCCGCCGATGTGGACGGCACAGCCAGCCGCGTCCGCTGTGCGATTGCGCTGAACGGCTCGAAAGAACTGCACATTCAGCTCTGTGGAAGGCTGAAACGCGGGCTTTTCGGGCGGAATCAGCTTCTGGCGGATGGGGACGTGCTTTGCGTTGCGCTTCATCAGCCAGACGGCGACGTTCCGCTTTTTGACAGCCGATGCGACGGCTATGAGAATGTGCTGGATGACAGGCAGCCGCCCGCGCCGATTCCCCTGCATCCGGCGATTTGCCCGAAGTGCCGGAATGCGGCGTTTCAGGTGGATTTGTCCTTTGAGTATCCGGATGCGGAGGAACTCGCGGCGTTTGCGAATCCCGACGATATGTTCACTTGGGTTTGGGTGACAATGCGCTGCACACGCTGTCACGCGGTGTTTCGGGGAGATTTGGAATGCGACTGATGCGCCTTTCGCAGCATCTTTCCCATGCTCGATTTCAAAACCAATCTTGATTTTATCCGCTGCTCCCGTCGTCTCTGCGGAGGTGAAGACGTTACTTTCTGTTGCGACAAAAAGGTTCCAAAGAGCGCCCAGAGGGGGCTGAAGAGGGTGCAAGTCTGGACTTCAGCCCCCTCTGGACTCCCCCCGCCGTAAAAGTTTCTTGCAGGAAAGAGTGGCGGTTGCTGCCCGGCTTGGCTGCTTTTCCTTGCGTTCTGGTTTTCAAAACACTTTTGCATAAAAATCGCCTGCCGGAATTTTTCACCCCGGCAGGGCGTTCGTTTTCCATTTTGCCAGCATCACGACAGCGATTCGCCGTTTTCGGTCTCGATTTCGCGGCAGAAGAAGTGCAGCGCGCCGTCCTCGAAGTCGCTGATTTCGTAGCGCTGGTCGGCATCCCAGCCGTCCGCGCGGTGGTCGCGAATCTCGAAGCCGCAAATCTGCATCGGGATGGCGGGAAAACGCAGCGTCACGTCGCTTATGGACAGGAAACGGAGCGTTTGCGCTTTGCCATCAGCACAAAAGGAGAGTGTCAGCACAGGTGCGCCGCTTGCGGTGTGCAGGCGAAAGTCCGTGATTTCCACGTCGCAGGGGAACATGGGCACTCTCCTTACCTGCTTCCCTTGTCGTATGGGATACCCTCCGCCTTCGGTGCGCGGGACTTGCTGCTCGTCAGCGCCAGCACAAGGAGCGAAATGATGTACGGCAGCATGTTGTAGAACGTGCTGGGCAGGTTCAGCTGCGCGAGGAAGTCAAAGCCGGTGTAGACATTGCTCAAGCTGCGGAACAGCCCGAACAGCAGCGCCGCCAGCGCAATCCGCAGGGGCTTCCACTGCCCGAAAATCATCACCGCCAGCGCAAGGAAGCCGAAGCCCGCCACGCCGTTCTCGAATTTCCACTCGCTCACGCCCGCCGTGATGTACACCAAGCCACCCAATCCGCCGAGCACGCCGGAAATCATCACGCCCGCATAGCGCATTTTGTAGACGTTGATGCCCACGGAATCCGCCGCCTGCGGATGCTCGCCGCAAGCCTGCAAACGCAGACCGAAGCGCGTCTTGTACAGCAGGACATACGAAATCACCAGCAGCATCGCCGCCATGAGCATGAACCAGTTGAACTCGAAGCCATTGATATCCACCAGAAACGCCTTTTTGACGTTGATGTAGGTAATGGCGGAGGAGACATTCGACACGTCTTCGGCAATGTTGATGGCCTTGACGATGACCGTCGCTGCCGCCGTGCCGAGCAGGTTCATCGCCGTGCCGACGAGCGTCTGGTCTGCCTTGAAGTTAATTGCCGCGACCGCCAGCAGGAGCGAATACAGCATCCCGAAAATCATCGCCATCAGCGTCGTCAGGAGGATGACCACGACGACCGCCGTGCCGTCGGGCATGTACTTCATCATCAGCGCACCGCCGAGCGCGCCGAAAACCATGATGCCCTCCAGCCCGATGTTAATCACGCCGGAATGCTCCGAGAAGCAGCCGCCCAGCGCCACCAGCAGCAGGACTGATGCAAACATCAGCATATATTGCAGCAAGAGTGTCATTTGAGATTCGCCTCCTTCCGCAGGTTCGCTTCCGCTTTGCGCTCCGCCAGGCGCGTCATAACCTGCCGGAAGAACAGCACGAAGCCGCACATGTAGATGATGACCGCCGAAATGAGGTCGGAAATCTGCGAAGAATAGATGGCGCGGTCAACATACGCGCCGCCGAAGGTGATGTGCTGGATGAAGAAGGATGCGAAAATCGTGCCAATCGGGTGCAGACCGCCGAGGAACGCCGCGGCAATGCCGTTGAAGCCCATCGCCGGAACCGCCGACTGCGCCACTGCCCATTCCTCAAAGCCAGAGAGGAACATGAAGCCCGCGCCGATGCCCGCCAGCGCGCCCGCAATCCCCATCGTCAGGATGAGATTCTGCTTTTCGCGCATCCCGCAGTATTTCGCGGCATTCTTGTTCAGCCCGGTCGCCTTCAGCTCGTAGCCCAGCTTCGTTTTGCTCAGCAGCACCCAAATCAGCACGGCAATGACAATCGCCAGCGGAATGGCAATGGTCACATAGCGGTTGTTGGAGAACAGCTTTTCCAGCCCCAGCGACGGCATCAGCGCGCTCGGATTGCCCACGCTCAGCTTAACGGTGTAAGGGGTGTTGCTGTCCTTCACGAGCGACAGCAGGCTGTTGACGGCATAGAGGCTGATCCAGTTGAGCAGAATGCAGGAGATGACCTCGTTGACGTTGCAGAATGCTTTGAGCGCGCCGGAGATGCACGCCAGCAGCGCACCCGCGAGCGCCGCCGCCAGCAGGCACACATACCACGGCATGTTCCACGCCAGTGCACAGTACAGCGCCGCACCCGCGCCCACGACGTACTGACCCGCCGCGCCAATGTTGAACAAGCCCACCTTGTAGGCGAACAGCACCGACAAGCCGCACATGAGCAGCGGCGCAGTCTTGACCAGCGTGTTGCCCAGATACTTCATCTGCGCGGTACTGCTGCCATACTTCCAGAAGTTCTTGATGATAACCAGAATCGCATCAATGGCGTTGAGGTTGCCCGTCTTTTCGCTCACGCCATGGTCAATCAGCAGCAGCACGACGAAGCCGACCAGCAGCCCCAGCACGATGCACAGCAGCGACGAGAGAATCGTTTGCACGCCGGGAATTTGCAGCATCGACCTGCGCTGCCGGACTTTCTTGGGTTCGTTTGCCATCTTTACCGCACCTCCCGTTTCGCGCCCGCCATATACAGGCCGATTTCTTCCGCCGTCGTCGTTTTCGGGTCAAGCTCGCCGACGATTTCGCCTTCGTACATCACAAGAATACGGTCGGACACGTCCAGCACCTCGTCCATCTCCAGCGAAACCAGCAGCACCGCCTTGCCCTCGTCGCGCGCGGCGATAATCTGCTTGTGGATGTACTCAATCGCGCCCACGTCCAAACCGCGCGTGGGCTGCATGGCAATCAGCAGGTGCGGCGAGCGGTCGATTTCGCGCGCGACAATCGCCTTCTGCTGGTTGCCGCCGGACATGCTGCGGGCGATGGTGGTTGCGCCCTGCCCAGAGCGGATGTCGTACTGGTCAATCAGCCGATTGGCATAGGCGCGGATGTTCTTGCGGCGCAGGAAGCCCGCGCGCGTGAATTCCGGGTCGAAATAGCGCTGCAAAACGATGTTGTCTTCCAGCGAGTAATCCAGCACCAAGCCGTGCTTGTGGCGATCCTCCGGGATGTGGCTCATGCCGCCCAGCGAACGCCGGCGAATCGACGCGCGGGTGATATTCTGCCCATCCAGGTAGATTTTGCCGCTGACGAGCGGTTCCAAGCCCGTCAGACCGTACACGAACTCCGTCTGACCGTTGCCATCAATGCCCGCAAGGCAGACGATTTCGCCCGCGCGCACCTCCAGCGACACATTTTTGACCGCGTTGTTCTTGTGCACATGGGACGCGACGGTCATGTTTTCTACCTTCAACACGACCTCGCCGGGCTGCGCCGGTTTCTTCTCGACGTGGAAGTTGACGTTGCGCCCGACCATCATCGCGGACAGTTCCTCCGGCGTGGTATCCTTCGTGTTCACCGTGCCGATGTACTTGCCCTTGCGCAGCACCGTGCAGCGGTCGGAAACCGCCATAATCTCCGCCAGCTTATGGGAGATGAAGAGGATAGACTTGCCCTCTGCTGCCAGATTGCGCATAATCTGCATCAGTTCGTCAATCTCCTGCGGCGTCAGGACGGCGGTCGGCTCGTCGAAAATCAGGATTTCGTTGTCGCGGTAGAGCATTTTGAGGATTTCCGTGCGCTGCTGCATCCCAACGGTGATATCCTCCACCTTCGCGTCGGGGTCGACGTGCAGCCCGTAACGCTCGGACAGCGCCAGCACCTTCTGCCGCGCCTCTTTCTTTTGCAGGAAGCCGAATTTCGTCGGTTCAACGCCCAGAATGATGTTGTCCAGCACGGTGAAGCACTCCACCAGCTTGAAGTGCTGGTGTACCATGCCGATGCCCAGCGCGGTGGCGTCATTGGGGTTGCGGATGGACACCGTTTCGCCATCCTTCCTGATTTCGCCTTTCTCAGGCTGATACAAGCCGAAAAGGACGCTCATCAGCGTCGATTTGCCCGCGCCGTTCTCACCCAGCAGCGCGTGGATTTCGCCGTGGCGCAGCTGGAGGGTGATGTCGTCATTGGCAATGATGCCGGGAAAGCGCTTGGTGATATGCAGCATTTCGATGGCATAAGGCGTGCTTTCGTCCGGCGTTTGAACGCGCTGTTTCTCCATGAAGCATTTCCTCCTTGATGTTCTGTTTTCCCCATTGATTTCGCCGATTTTGCGGCGGATGATTCCCCGTGTGCGCCGAAAACGCGCTTGATTCTGACAAAAACTTCCGCGCGGCAGAGGACTCCCCCGGCGGAAGCTCTTGTCAGAATCCGGGGGACGTTGCCATCCCCCGGAAGGTGAGATTACTTGATGTTGCCGTTGTAGTTGACCGCAATGGTCGTTTCCGGACGCACGGTAATGTCGCTGGAAACGGTCACTTTGCCATCCACCATCGCCTTCACCAGCGCGGTGTAGTCATCCACGGTGAAGGTGTCGTTCCATTCCGTGGTCTCCACGGGCAGGCCGACGTAGTTCAGGGTCAGGTCGTCGCCGGACACGAGGCCGAGGTTCTCCACCTTGCCCGCGTGCAGGTCGAAGTTGCCCGCAACGGTATCGGTCAGCAGCGTCTTAACCGTCGCCGCCAGACCCTTCATGGCGGAAGTAACCGTCATGCCGTCCGCATACTGGTTGATGATGGGAGACTGGTCGGAGTCAACGCCGATCATCTTGCCGCCGACCTTCGCAGCCGCTTCCGCCGCAGAGGTGTAGATGCCGCCGCCGCAAGCGAACACGACTTCCACGCCCTTGGTGGCGTACCAGTTGTCCATGTACGCCGTGATGTCAGCATCGCCCATGAACTTGCCGCCGTAGACGTACTCGCAGGAGACGTCCGCCGCGATGCCCAGTTCCACCGCCGCGTCATTCGCGCCCTGCACGAAGCCGTAGCCGAAGCGCTGCACCGCCGGAACCTCCATGCCGCCGAGGAAGCCGAGCTTCTTGTAGCCCATCTTCACTGCCGCATAGCCCGCCATGTAGCCGGAAAGTTCTTCCTGATACACAGCAGAGAACAGGTTGGACGCGTTGCTCAGGTCAACGCCGTTGGAGGTGAGGTCATCCGCGCTCACGTCCAGCGCGATGAACTTCACGTCCGGGTACGTCGGCTGGCACTCGCCGATCGCCGCCGCGAACAGGTAGCCGGGCATGACGATGACGTTGTAGCCTTCGTCGATGGCCGCTTCAACCTGCGCGATGCGCTCCGCGTCGGAGTCACCGGTGGGCTTGAAGTAGTTGAAGTCGACGCCGTTGGCCTCACAGAACGCCTTGCAGGCCTCGTAGGTCGTCTGGTTGAAGGACTGGTCGGTGATGTCGCCGGAGTCGGTAATCATCGCCACGCGGTAGGTTTCATCCGCAGACGCGAAGGAAACCGCGCACAGCACCATCGCCAGCGCCAGGATGAGAGAAACGAGCTTCTTCATGGATTCATTCTCCTCTCGTGATTTGAGCATCTTCTGCTCTCATATTATTGTAACAGTTTTTTGCCCGTTTGAAAAGAGGGCAAGCGGCATTTCTTTAAAAAATCCCCCCAAAATGCGCAGAAAATGTGGCAGATATTTTTCGATAGCTAATTTTCCCCCGCTTCGCGCCCGTGCGGATACCTTTCCGCTTTTCTTTCGATCCCTTCCCCGCGATTTTTCCGCATTTCCGCTTGACAATCCTCCCCTGCTGTGGTAAAATAGTTAAGCTGATGAGCGCCCGTAGCTCAGTTGGATAGAGCGTCAGACTCCGACTCTGAAGGTCACAGGTTCGACTCCTGCCGGGCGTACAGGAGAAAATCCCCCGGAAGTGCAAGGCTTCCGGGGATTTTTGATTGGATTTTTGATGATGAAAACAGACGGATTTTTGCCATTAGAATGGGGGCTGACTACCGAAATTGGGCGAGGACGGTAGTCAGGTGAAGGGGCTGGAAGTGTGCGCAGAGTGGATGACGTATACACGACGGCAAAAAAAACAGCGGAATTTCCGCAAATGCTTGCGATTCCCCGCCGCGTATGGTATCATCAAGACAGCGGCGCGCAGGGCTGTGCTGACTTTCATCAGAAGGGGCGAAGAAAATGGTAACATACATTGAGGGGAACATTTTCAGCAGTCCCGCGCAAGTCATCGTGAACACGGTCAACACCTTTGGCGTATGGATGCCGCCCAGACGCCGGAGCATCTGAAACAGGAAGAAACCGCCGACTGGCTTCGCGCCCATGCGCGGGACATGTCCTTCGCTGGACTGTGCGGCGATTTGAAACTCGGTCAGGCAATTCTCCCCTATCAGCTGGAAAAGGACGGCGTGCATTCAGCTTTTCCTTCGCGGATACGCCCGAAAAGCGCGACTACGCCCTCAGATACAACCGGTGCAATCAACCCTTGACCTTGGAAGCCAATTTCGTTTTTGAGTGGCTGCGCGGCGGTGCGACAGTTTCGACCAGCTTCGCCGATGTGCGATCTGTTCGAGCAGCCGCTTTCCTCGTATGAATTGATGTGATTCACAGAAAAAGAGCCGGGACAGCCGCAGAGGATTTCTCCCTCCGCCGCCATCCCGGCTTTTCTTACGCCCCCTGATGCTCGTGCAGCGCTTCCCGAATTTCGTCAATCCGGCTGAACGCGGTCTGCACATTGTTCTCCAACTGGAACGTCCGCTCGACGACGGAGTTGTGCTTCTCCACCTTGCGCTCCAGCTGCTCCAAGCGGTAGGACAGCAGGGCGATTGTCTTGCTGTTGGCGAAGTAGCTACCTGCCAGCGTGCCCAGTAGGGAAATCACGGCGACGACGATGGTATCAAGGCTCATGCGTGTCCCTCCATGTTTTTATGATGCGGCGAAAATGTCATTCAGTTCACTGACGGCATCAGCATCAATGCACTTGTTGTAAATTCGGATGTCCATAATCGTTCCGCTTACCATGCCCCAACCGCTTTCCCAGCCGCCGATGTAGAGCGTTTTTTCTCCCGTCTCTGCCTGCGGATAAGTGAGTTTGTTGCCGTAAATCTTGCAGTTATCGAAGTAGGAAGTGTAGTCGTCCCCGTTTTTCGTGACGATAAACGTGTGATAGCCGCTATCGTACACAGTCAGCCCCATCTGTTCGACGTTGATGCCGAAACCGCCAGCGTTACTCACAGTAAGCATCGGGATACGTCCATCGTCCGCAAGAATATGCGAAAACGTACCTTCCACGGCTTCCATCGTTAAACCGCTGATTTCGCCGCCTTTGAATACCTGCGTATACGCTGCAACAGTTTCAAACTCGCTCGCCGTCACATACCCCTCCAAATCAATGCAGTTCGCGCTGATTTTGACCGCGCCCGCTGTCTGATTGATGACCGACACCACGTCGTCTTTGCTGACTTTCGTCCCCAGCGTGCCGCTCATGCCGTTCATCGTCTGCTTGACGATCGTAATCTCCTGCGTGTTCTTGTCGGTCGTCTTGACGTAGCTGGTCAGCGTACCATTGCCTCGATGACCTTGCCATCGCCGACGTACAGCCCGACGTGGTGACGGTCGCTGCCCTTGGTGAGGAACACCGCCGTACCGGGCTTGAGCGGCTGACCGTCGGTGCGCTTGCCGCCATGCAATGACCCCTTGGCGGCGGCGTACTTGCGCCACATGGTGTTGCTGCCGTGGTACATATACCCGCCCAGCTGCTTATACGCCCACCAAAACAGCCCGGAGCAGTCCGCAACGCGCCGCCCGACCCACTGCTGCCCGTAGCGTATCGTCTGCGCGCGGGTGGCGCTGTCCTGCGCACGCTGCGTGTGAATCTGCCCCGTGCCGCCCCAGATGTACCCCCACTTTTCCGCCAGCGCGCGGCGGAAGAGGGCGACCACCTCCGCCGCGCTGACCGTTTTTGATGCCATCGTCAATCACCACCGGGGTCAATTTCTGCTTTGCCGAGCTGTTTATACACCTGATTCACGCCCGTCGAGGCGAGCCCCGACACGATGCCGACCGCGAGCGCATTCAGCACGTCCTTCGCCGGAAAATCCGGGATGACGTACATGCCCACGATGCCCAGCACGCCGCCGACTGCGCCCACAATGACGGGAATCAGTTCGTCCTTGATGGCGCCGACGCTCTTGCAGAGCAGGCCAATCAGGTAGGTGATGACGACAATCGCCAGCACCGTGCCCATGGTAGAGATGTCCATGATACCACTCCTTTTCGGAATTATTGTATGAAAAAACAGCCTGCACGAGGTGTGCGGCTGCTTTTCGCAAGATGATGTTTGTCCTAAGTTTGTCCCAAGTTAAGTTGCAATTTTACCGACCCCAAAGCCAGCAAACGCAGGAAAATCAAGCGTTTGCAAGTTGACGGCAAGTTGCAATTGCACGCAATTCACACGCAATGTCCCACCATAATGTCGCTGAAAAACTCCCGATTCACGGTGATGTTCGGCAGCTCATTTGCCTTCATGGTAATGACCACCTGCAAGTTCGTCGGGCAGGCATAATCGCCGTAGATGCTTTCTGCCTTTTCGGTGATGGTCTGCCCGCAGTCCCTGATTTGCTGGATTCGTTCTTCTCTGGTCATGGTCACGTTTACGCACTCCTTTCAACGTATCAAAAAAGCACCTTGCAGGGGGCAGGGTGCTTTCTACCGTTTTTCTCCTTCGCTGGCTTGTTTTCTGTCCTCTTCCAGCAGCTTTTTAAGAAGTGCATCGCGTTCTTCTTGCGTCATCTTCCGAAATTTTTCAATTTCTTCGGTGTTCGGAATGTCATATTCCTTATATTTCACGCTACTTCACCTCTCCGAAAGCGCACGCCCTATTAAAGGAATTTCCGCTCCAATTCCACATTCAGCCCCAAATCATCCAGCGGGATTCCTTCATTCAGCAGCGTGTTCTTGATGGTGTCCAGCACTTCGTAATACGCAAGGCGCTTCCCCTTGTAGAAGGCATCATCGGGGTTTTCCCTTGCCTCGTTCATCGTCTCATTGGCATTGTCAATGACGCGGGCAAGGATATACTTCAATGTACTTTCATTCATCGTATTCACCTCTTCTCTTTAATTCTGCAATTCTGCGCGCCCTTGATTCACGGAAATTAGTGATTTCCTTATACCAATGCTTTTTTAGTCCTTCTTGCTCACGCGGGTCTCTTTCATCCCAATTTGGCACATGCTCTTCGGGATGCTCAATCTTATGCCAATGCTCTACAATCCGCTGGTCAAACGTTTCCAATGACTTTCGGATAGAAGAAGTTTTTTGCCGCTGCAAATCTTTTTCGGCGGAATTTGCAAAGAACTGCAAATCCATCTGAATTATACCACCTTTGCGCTGCTTATTCAACACCTTTTCCGCTTTCAGATACTTCTCCTCGAACTCCCTGAACCCCTCCGTCTTGTCCAGCCCGAAAAACTGCGCCCTGTCCTTCATGGTCTGCAACTCGTCCGCATCCAGCGCCCACTTCGCCCTTGTCAGCGCGACGCAGCGGCAGTTGCAGTCCTCTTCCGGTCGCCCGAATGCGCCGGGGTATTCGGCTTTCTTGCCGTCTATCTCGAACGGTTCGCCGACTTCGCGGATTTGCCCGTCCAGTACGCGGTGATCCGTGCGCGTGTTGCCATCCAGCACGGCATCCCACTGCTTCACGACTTGGCAGCCTTGACCCTTGGCGGCGTTGCGTGCGTCATCGGCGGATTGCTGCTGAATGCGGTGTCCTTCGGTGCGGACGATGGTCTTCGCGCGTTTGAGCGGAATGCCGGAAGAAATCTGCACCTGACGTGCAATCATGTTGTAGTCGCTGCCGATGGAGATGCCGACGGAAATCTCCCGGCGGATGGTCTTCTTCAGCTTCTGCATATCCACGCCAAGTTCACCGTACAGCCGCCCGCTGAGCTTGCTGTCCGTGCGGACGGCGCGGGTGACGGCACGCTGGTCAAAGGGGGCGAGAATCGGCATTCCCTGCTTGTGCAGACTGTACATTGTGCCAACGTAGCCGTGCTGATAGCTGCGCGTCAGGTATTCTTCGATGGTCTGATTGCTTTTCTTGTGCAGTTCGTCCAGCGCGGCGTTGATTTGGGCTTTCATCGCCTCCTGATAACGCTTCTGGTAGATTTTCGATTGCGTCATCTCGTCGCTTTCGAGGATGCGAATGTGGTTGTCGATGCGCCGAATCGCCCGCTGGTATGCCTTTTCCAGTGCCTTGATGGTTTCCTGCTCATCATCCAGCATCGCTTGCAGGGCTTCCTTCTCGCTCTTGCGCATACGTCCTCTGTCAATACGTCCACTTTTTCCCCACAATGAACTTTTCCAGCGCGTAGCGCATGGCGTCTATCAGGTGGTTGAAGTCGTCAATGGGGCCATCGAGCATCTTGCCGAACTTGTCCTTCGCCCAGGTGTAATTGCTGATTTCGGTCAGAAAATTTATGCAGCGCGGGTGGATGATGATTTCGAGATTTTGAATCCACTGGATGCCGCTGCGGATGCTGTCCGCACCTTTCGCCGCACTGTGCACGCGCAAGCCCATGCCGCGCAGTTCGGCAATGGATTTCGGCTCTGCACCATCAGCGGTGATGCTGACCTTTCCGTAGCCCATCGCCGTCACGCGCTTGGCAATCATGTCGTTCGTCAGCCCCCGTTCGTACAGCTCGTCAAAGACGTACAGGCGGCGCGCCGGAATGTCCAGCAATCCGCAGAAGAATGCCGTCGGGTCGTTGGTGAAGCCGAAGTCCAGCCCGAACACGGATTCCAGCTTGCCCGTCCGGCTGATTTCCGCCGGGTCGAACGGCGCTTCCCGCCACTGCTCGTAGATGAGCCCCTCGACAATGCCCCAGTTGCCTAAGCCTGCCACAGCATAGCGGCGCGGGTTCGTCGCCTTCATCCGCTCGAATAGGCGTAAATCCTGCTTATCCAGCCACTCGTTGCACTGGTAGTTCGTTGTGATGGCGAGGATGTCCGGGTCTTCTACGTCGAAAAAGCGCGCTTTCAGCCAGTGCTTCTGATTCCACGGGTTGAACGTCAGCGTGATCTGCTTGAACAGCGGCGGTGCGCATTCGCCGCGGATGGATTCATCCAGCGTGTTGAAGTCGCTCTCGTTCATGATTTCGTAGGCTTCTTCAATCCACACCCAGCACAGCACGCCGCTCTGCGCGGTGATGGAGGTCAATTTCAATGGATCATCCATGCCGCGAAAATAGATTTTCTGACCTGTCGGCTTGTAGGTGATTTCCAGCGGGCTTTCCTTCCAGCTCCAGAACGCCTCCACTTGCAGGCGGTGAATCGCCCAGAGAAGCTGTGTGAAGCAACTGTCGCGCAAGGTGCGGTACGTTTTGCGGATGACCAGCAGGTTCGCACCGGGGTACTTCATCATGCGGTAGATGAAATTCAGCGCCGTCGTGGTGCTTTTCTTGCTTGCGCGGCTGCCTTTGCACACGCGGTAGCGCCCCGTGAAGCGCCAGAACGCGCCGTAGCCGCGCCCGACGACATCCGGCAGGTAGATTCGCGGCTGATTAGTCGTCAAGCGCATCCTCTCCCGCCAGAATCACCGGCAGGCTGCCCGACACATCCACCCTGTCCGTGAACAGCCCGTAGCGCTTGCCCAGCAGCTCCGCCGCCTTGTTCGCGTCGCACAGCCGCGCCGGAATCTCGACGACCTTCGGTTCTTCCTTCTTCGTTGTGCGCCGGGTGGGCTTGCTGCCGCCCTCGCCGGGGATGACTTCCGTCTTCTCCTCCATGCACGTCACGACGACAGACTCCTTCATCTCCCGGCGCATCACCGCCGTCAGGTATTTCAGCACTTCGTCCTGCTTGGCAATCAGCGCATCTTCCTTTTCGTCCATGCGCTTTTTGATGTTTTCAGCAACCTTAGGTTTTGTGAGGTTTTCTGCCGCAATCGCCGCCGCTGTTTTCGGGGAATATCCGGCGCGGATGGCGGCTTGCGTCGCGTTCAGGTCAATCAGGTACTCGTCGCAGAAGCGGCGCTGTTTCTCGGTCAGTCCAGCCAAGTCCACCATCCTTTCTGTGCAATGAGGAACGAACGATGCTGTGCCTCCACGCGCAGAGGATTTCATCTCCACGGGTGGGGTACAGCGAATTTGAAGTATAAAAAGACCCGGCGGAGACTGGCGCGTCCGTCGGGTGAGGTGATTGGAGGTTTCCATGTGCAGTATAGCATGAGTGGGGTATGAAATACTATGATATTCTATGCACACATCTGCAGTAATGGCAAGAAAAAAATCGCCGCAAGCTGGAACTTGCAGCGATTGTCCTGCTGGTTATCCTATTTCTTTCAACCCACGCTCCCACGCAGGGAGCGACTAAAAGAAAAGCACACAAGCCGAACGGCTCATTTATTTCAATCCACACTCTCCGCGAAGAGAGCGACAGCGAGCATTTACATACTTCACCTCCTGATTGTAACATATGCAGGGCAGGAAGTCAAGCAAGCGACAAGCGTTCACGGTTTCATTTCATGCAGATTGAGCGAAAAATCGTGAAAATCTTCGTTTCGTCTCTTGACACAATATGTTTATTGCGGCACAATAGTACATGAAAGGAGTGTCATCATCATGTGCTACAACCCGTCTAATCCCCCTGTCGAAAGCATCCCCGCCCTCATCAAGAGCAAGCGCAAGGAGCGCGGTCTGACCCAGCGCGCCCTTGGCGAAATGTGCGGCTATACCGGCGCAAGCGCTGAACGCGTCGTGCAGCTGTGGGAGTACGGCAAGCAGTCCGTGCCGCTGGAGCGGATGCGCACTGTTGCCGCCGCGCTGGGAATCCCGGTGGATTTGCTCGTGCCGTGAGCCTCCACCGGGCGAAAAGTTCCCCGCAAAATGCAGATTTTCTTCTAAAACTCCTTGACAAAATCATATAACAGTGATATAATAATAGACGTTAGGAGAAACCTAACAGAAAGGGCAGGTGAGAACATGGAGGACAACGAATTGGCAACCAACGGACAGACCAAAGCACTCATTCAGGCAATCCGCATCATCAACCGTGAAATCAATGACCCTCGCAAGTTAGACGCGGCACTGCAAGAGATTGCAAGCGCCATCGACAAGGACGCATCCGCCGGCACGGACGCAACCTAAGACCCATCAAGGTCGGGGCGGTACACACCTGCCCACCGCTCCGATCTCATGATAGCATATGCAGGGCAGGAAGTCAACCACCACACAAGGAGGTTTCCCCGATGGCACTGAGCGAAAGCGGCGGCAAGCAGTCTACCCTCGTCATCCTGACCGCCGAACAAAACGCGGCGCTCGCCCAGCAGGCGAAGCGCATGGCAATCAGCAAATCCGCCCTGCTGCGCCTGATTGTGGCGCAGTGGCTGGAAGAACACGCGCAGGCGGAAGACAAGGCGTAAGCGCGCAAAAAAATCGGGGGCTGCATGAACGTATGCAGTCCCTTTTGCTTTTATCGCCTGTTCACCATCACGCACGCCGCGCAGACCACCGCCGCCAGCAGACACAGCACGCCGATTATCGCCATTTTTCTCACCTCCACGCCGCATCAAGCGTCTTTTTCCGCGTCCAGCACCTTTTGAAACGCCTCCAGCGCCTGCCCGTGCAGGGAGCAAACGTGCCGCCACGAGTAGTTCATCTCGCAGGAAATCTTCTCGAACGTCTCAAACAGCAGATACCGCCGGAAAAGCACCGCGTAATACCGCCGGTCGGTCAATTTGCCCAGCTTCGCCGCAATGTCGCGCTTCTTGTCCACCAGGCGGTCAATGTCCCGGTTGATTTCGGCTTTCAGGTCAACGATTTTCGCCACTGCGTCCGCCAGACGATCCGGCGCGCCGCCCCCAGACACGCCGTCTTCCCGCAGGATGGGCGTGATGCGCGTCGCCATGTCCTGCAATCGCGCCGCGTCCGCCAGCTTGCAGGTGATTCGCTCGTCGAGAAAACGCACCTGCGACAGATACTCTTTCGCCCGCATGTTCGCCCCTCCTGAATCGCCTGTCAGCACCGCCAGCCGCTATTTCGCTTTTTCGGCGGATTTTCGGCTTCCTCCACCGTCTCCGGCGGATTCTCCGGCAGATTCTCCGAGGCGTTCTCCGGCATATCTGACGCATTCGGCGGATTCTCTTCCGCCACGCGCTGGGCTTCGAGCAGATAGTCATCACCGCGCTGGGAATACACCGCGTCCTTCGCTTGCCCCATGCCGTACACAGGAATTTTGCGCACCCGGCAGTCATCCGCCGTCGCCGCCTTGCGCAGGGCGCAGATTGCGGCTTTCACCGCTTCCGCCTCGTCAAGGAGCAGCGGCAAGCGGTGGAGCAGGCGCGTCAGGCCGTCCAACGCGGCACTCTTTTCCGCCAGCGTCAGCGCCGTGCAGGGGTAGAGCGGGTCGGTGCAGGGGGATTGGTTGCTCATGTTGCTTGTCCTCCACGGTTCAGTGCTGCTTCCAGCCGATTGGCAATTTCCATCGCCGCGTCACGGAAGCGCACGTTGTAGCTCTGCGGAACGTAATACGGGCAATCCGGACAGCGCTGATGTTCGCGGCAGACCGCGTTCGCACTGCCCGTGCACCGGAAGTAGCGAATCAGCTGCTCCGTTGTCATGTCGCTTGCTTGCATCAGCCGTCAGCCCCTTCCTCGCTGCCCTCCGGCATCTGCTGATGGCGGCGGCGCATCTGTGCCAGACCCTGCTGCGCTTTTTCGCGGTCGCCGGGCTGTCTGCCCTCCACCACGTCGCGCAGATAGGCATATTCGCCCACCTCATCCGCCGTCCGAACGCCCGCATAGTGCCAGTCCTGCAGGAGCGTCAGCACATATGCCATCGGGGACTTCGCGCCCGTCGCGGCGGCGCACCGGACGGCTTCGCGCAGCACTGTCAGCGGCATTTGCAGCACATCCGCCGCGGTGGAGAGCCGCTGCACCTGCGCCGGGGCGGGAATCGCACCGAAATCAGACCGCCAGATGGCGGCAATCTGCTTATCGCGCGCGCGCCCGCCCGTACACGCGCGTTCCGCTTCGGTGTATTCCTCATTCTCCTCTTCTGGGTAACCCGTTTTCCCTGTTTGGTATTCTCTTTCCGTATAGTTTGGTACTATGTTACCGTTCTGAAAGTGCTGCTGTCTACTGCATATTTTCCAATTCTTCACGGAAAGCTGTGGAGAGGAAGCATTCATGAAAACAGGCATGGTTTTGCTCGCTGCTCCCGTCGCGTCTGCGGACGCGAAGTTGTTACTTTCTGTTACGACAGAAAGTAACCAAAGAACGCCCAGAGGAGGCTGCCGAATGTCGAGTCTGGGCGGCAGCCCCCTCTGAACTCCCCCCGCCGCAAAAGTTTCTTGCGTGAAAGAGTTGCTTTCTACTACCTAACTTGAACTCTTCTTCCTTCCCCCAAAGTTTCCGTGACGCTCCTATTTTCCTGTCCCCATGGAAAAGATCCACCATGCGGCATATTTTCCTCCCTGTCTGCACATCCTATTCCGACAGGACTTCGCCGCGGTGGAAGGAGATGAACGCATGGGGTTTATCGTTTTGGGGATTCTTTGCGCAGCTGCTGTGGTGGTGACCTTGGCGTGCCTGTGGATTAACCGATGAGGGGCGCTGGTTCTTCACAGGTATCTTGGGTGAAGGATTCGTTTGAATCCCGCGGGATTTTGTCAGCGCGTTCACGGCTTTTTCACTGCATAAAAAAAAGCATACGAAAAGCCCCGGAAACGCAACGTTTCCGGGGTTTTTGGCGGAGAAGCCGGGATTTGAACCCGGGCTGCGATTACTCACACTACTCCCTTAGCAGGGGAGCCCCTTCGGCCACTTGGGTACTTCTCCATGTCAAGCTCGTATGCAGTTAAGAAAACTGGCGGAGAGAGAGGGATTCGAACCCCCGGTACCTTTCGGTATCACTGGTTTTCAAGACCAGCGCCATCAACCGCTCGGCCATCTCTCCATAATGGAACCAGCTTCGTTAGCATACCACGTTTCCACCGCTTTGTCAAGAGGAAATTTACTTTTTTTCGGGAAAAGTGTGCGGCGCGCAGCATTACGGCAGCTGTGCGCCGTCCAGGAGCGCCAGAATCGCGTCGCGAACGACAGCGCTCATGGTCGGAAAAGCGGCTGCGCATTCATGCGCCGTTTCCTCGGTCGGCAGGCTCACCATCAGCGTAATGGTCGGCTGCGTCGGGTTGTCGCAGGCGGTCGTCAGCCACTCCGAGTCGCTCACCTGCAGCACGCTGCACCCGTCCGGCAGCTTCTTTTCCGACGTGTGGCCGCTGCCCAAGGTGGACAGCAGGAGCAGATAGACCTGATTCATGCACTGCTGCCAGCGCTGCTGGAGGCAGTTGATGCGTTTGCCCGTCGGCAGTGCAAAAGTAATGTCCAGCAGGACGTTTCGGCGGTCGACGATGCGCAGGTGCAGCCCCTTTTCGCCGTTCGGGAGATCGAAAATCTCCACCGCCGCCATCTGTTCCGCCGCGAACCGCTCGCGCCACTGCGCCGCGCCGCTGTCAATCAGCCCACGACGGCTGACCGGAATGTGCATCTCGAAGCTGTTGAGCAGGTAGCGTCCCGCGTCGGTCAGTTCGAGCGTCCCGCCGGATGTGTCGCCCTGACGGCGCAGTTTGCCCTCGCTCTCCAAATCCGCAATCGTCAGCTGAAGGGTGATATAGTTCATCAAGTCGGTGTCGGTCATGACAATCAGCAGCTGCTGGTCGGTCATTGCGCCGACGGTTTTGAGGGCATAGAGGATGAGCAGCCGGTTCTCGGCATCGGGGATAATTTTGCGCTGCACGCGGCATCAGCCTCCTTCCCTACGGTTTTTTTCTACATTATAGTAGTCTCTTGTTGCAGAGGGTTTCGCGCCTGCGGACGCGACCAAAGGGCATGAAAACAAACGAAGTTTGCGGTCGCCCTTTGGAAACCTTCGGCGTGCGCCTTAACTAATAGCATTTACGAAAACACCCCCTCCGCCAGAGGCTGAGGGGATGCGCTTGTCGGCAGAAAGTCCGCGCCGGCGGCACTTGCCCCATTGCAGACCTTTCCGCAGCTGATTGTCCTGAATGACCCCTGACGCTTACGCGAGGAAGGGCTTGATCTCGGCCAGCAGGTCGTCGCAATCGTCGGAGTAAATCTCCATCGTCACAGGCTTGCTCCAGTCGAGGGAGAAGATGCCCAGAATGGACTTAGCATCCACAACGTGACGGCCGCTGCGCAGATCCATGTCATACGGATACGCGCCAACGATCTGGACGAACTTGGCACCATCGGTCATCAGGTTCAGCTTGATGTTCACGGACTTCATAGGTGAACCACCTCCTTCTTTTTGTCCGAATATAAGTATACTATTTCCCTGCCAAAAATGCAAGAGGGAGCGGATTTTTTTCCTGCCTTTCGGGTGATTTTCGCCATTTTGCAACGGAAAGCGGCTGATTTTTGTCCTTTTCTCATGCAATTTTGCCTGTTTTGTCCATGGTGATACTCCTTCGGCGGATGAGTGCGCGCATTTGCACAAAAACCGAACTTTTTTTATTTTGCCCTCTTCCATCATTCGTAGATTTGTGCTATAATACGATTCAGGCATCGCCGGATTTTTTATTTTGCCTGATTTGCTCCGGTGTGCCCGAAAAAACCGTACCATTTCCATACGATTCCCGGATGATTCAGGTGCATCGGGATTCGCATTCGACCACCGATAAAGGAGCGATACCCCCGTGGACAAAATCCGCCGCAACGAGCGCATGAGCGCTATGATGAAGATTCTTGCCGCCAAGCCGAACCGCATCTTCACGCTTTCCTATTTTTGTGACCTCTTCGGATCTGCCAAATCGACCATGAGCGAGGATATTGATATCCTGCGCGACGTTGTGGCGCACTTCGGGCTGGGCGAGCTGGAAACGGTCACAGGCGCGGCGGGCGGTGTTCGCTATCGCACGAAGGTTCGCCGTCCCGAAGCGCGCAAGTTCATCGGCGACCTCTGCCAGCAGCTGCGCGAAGAAGGGCGCGTTCTGCCCGGCGGCTTCCTCTATTACAGCGACATTCTCTCCACGCCCGAAATCGTCACCCGCATGGGCGAAATCATGGCGACGGAATACTATGCCGCCGCGCCGGATTTTGTGCTGACGATGGAGACGAAGGGCATCCCCGTCGCCTTCTCCACCGCGAACGCGCTGGGCGTGCCGCTGGTGATTGCGCGCCGTTCCTCCAAGGTCTACGAAGGCAGCGCGGTCAACATCAACTACGTTTCCGGGTCGTCCGGCCATATCGAGACGATGAGCCTTTCGCGCCGCGCGGTGCAGGAGGGGCAGAAGTGCCTGATTGTGGACGACTTCTTGAAAGGCGGCGGCACGGCGAAGGGCATGGTCGACCTGATGCGCGAGTTCAGTGTCGATGTCGTCGGCATGACATTCGTGATGTCCACCGCAAAGCCGGTGAAGAAGCGCGTGATGGGCGAAAAGTCGCTGATGGTGATGGACATTGACCAAGAGCACGAAACCGTGCTGGTGAAGCCCGCGTTCTGGCTCAACGGTGACGCTTGACGGTTTGTAAACTTTCTGCAACTTTTTGATGTTTCGGCAGGATTTTCCCCTATTCTGGCGAATTTTTTTGAGGAAGTTCTGATGAAGCGCGGTGACCAGTTGGTTGCCGAATAAGTCAGAAATTTCCTGACGTGAAACGTGCAGCGAATCGCTCCGCCCATTCGTTTATTGTGCGAAACAATTCCTCTGCATCATGAAAGCGAGGTTTTCCCCATGTCCAACCTTGAACCCGAACAGGTCAAACAGGCGGAATCCGCCCCCTCCTCCCCCGAAAACGCGCCGGAATCTCCCGAAAAGAAGGAAGAATCCGCCCTGTATTACACCAAATGGCAGCAGCGCATGATGAAAAAGGGCTACGTCGTCACCCCGAAGGTGAAAAAGCCCGCAAAGCAGAACGCCATGGAGTGGATTGCGACACTTGTCGGCGCACTGCTGCTCGTCCTCCTGCTGAAAGCGTTCGTGGGTTCGCCCGTGGTGGTGGACGGCAACAGCATGTATCCGACGCTGCACAACGGCGAAATCATGATGATGAGCAAGTTGCATTACGGCACGTCGTACTTCTTCAATCAGCCGATTGTGCTGGGCGGCGAGCCGGAGCGCTTCGATGTCGTGGTGTGCCGCTATCCTGACCGCGGCAGCACGAATTTTGTCAAGCGCGTGGTGGGTCTGCCGGGCGACACGGTTCAGATTTCCGGCGGATACCTGTACGTCAACGGCGTGAAGTACACCGAGAAATTCCTGTCCGCGCGGATGTACAGCGACTACGGCCCGTACATCGTGCCGGAAGGGCACTATTTCCTGATGGGCGACAACCGCAACAATTCCAACGACAGCCGCTCGTCGCACGTCGGCGCTGTGCCGCGGAACATGATTCTGGGCAAGGTAGAAGCCGTGCTGTGGCATCAGATTCCGTCTACGCTGGATGACTGGGGTCTGGCGAACGACTAACTTGTTGATTCTTGCATTTTCTTGCCGGAGGTTCGGACGGGTTGTCCGGCTTCCGGCTTTTGTCATCTATGGGGAGGGTATTTTATGGCAAAAATCGACTGGGGTGAAAAGCTGGAGCTGAAAATCAGGATGCTGCCCGAAAGCCCCGGCTGCTACCTGATGAAGGACAAAGACGGCACGATTATCTACGTCGGCAAGGCGGTCAACCTCAAGAACCGCGTCCGCTCCTACTTCCGCGACACGGAGCACACGCCAAAAGTCGCCGCCATGATTTCCCACATCGACGACTTCGATATTCTCCTGTGCGACAGCAACCTCGAAGCGCTGTGCCTCGAATGCAACCTCATCAAGCTGCACAAACCGTACTACAACATCCTTCTCAAGGACGATAAGCATTATCCGTACCTGCGCGTCAACCTGAAAGAGCCGTTCCCACGTCTGACCCTCGCCCGGCGGATGGAGAAGGACGGCGCGAAGTACTTTGGCCCGTACATCGGCGCGACGGCGGTTCGGCAGGTCATCGACGCGGTTCGCGGCGTGTTCCCCCTGCGGACGTGCCGGAAGGAACTGCCGCTGAAAACACCCTGCCGCCCGTGCGTCAACTACGAAATCGGCAAATGCCTCGCCCCGTGCGCCGGAAAATGCACCGAAGAGCAGTACTGGGACATGATGGACGGCGTGCTGGCGTTCCTCGGCGGCGACTACAAGCAGGTGCTGGACGTGCTGAACCGCGAAATGATGGACTACGCGGCAAAGATGCAGTACGAGCGCGCCGCCGTCATCCGCGACAAAATTCGCGACGTGCAGGGGCTGATGGAACGGCAAATCGCCATCCAGACTGACCGGAGCGAGCAGGACATCCTCGCCATTGCGCAGGACGGGCTGGACGCCATGATTCAGCTGGTATACGTCCGCGGCGGCCGCATGGTCGGCGGCGACCACTTTTCCCTCCCCCGTGAGGGCAGCGAACCCGCCGGCGACGTGCTGGCAGAGTTCCTGACGCAGTATTATCAGGAGGGCAACCTGATTCCGCGCAACATCCTCGTGCAGGAGCTGCCCGACGGCGCGCAAGCCCAATTAGAGCAATGGCTGCGGCAGCAGAAGGGTGCGGCGGTGACGCTGGTCACGCCCCGGCGCGGCGAGAAGCACGATTTGGTGCTGCTGGCGGCGAAAAACGCCCATGACGCGCTGGAGAAGCGGAACGCCCGCGCGAGCATCCGCGAAGAGCGCACGGTCGGCGCGGCGGCGGCGCTCGGCAAGGCGCTGGGGCTGCCCAAGGCCCCGCGGCGCATCGAGGGCTACGACATTTCCAACACGCAGGGTGTTTTGAGCGTCGCGAGCATGGTGGTGTTCATCGACGGTGAACCCGCGAAAAAGGAATACCGCCGCTTCCGCATCAAGACGGTGGAAGGCGCGAACGACTTTGCATCCCTGAACGAGGTGCTGGGGCGGCGGTTCGCGCACGGCTTGCAGGAGAAGGCGGAACGCGAAGAACAGGGACTATCCCCCATCGGCGGCAAATTTTCTGACCTGCCCGACCTTGTGCTGATTGACGGCGGCCCGCAGCAGCTGCGTTTCGCGCGGCAGGCGCTGCTGGACATGGGCGCGGATGTCGCGATGTTCGGGCTGGCGAAGAAGCAGGAGGAAATTTTCCTTCCCGACCGCGAAGACCCGATTTGCCTTGACCACCACACGCCGGAGCTGCACCTGATTCAGCGCGTCCGCGATGAAGCGCATAGGTTTTGCATTACGCACCACCGCGGATTGCGCGGGAAAGCGAGCATTCACAGTCAATTGGAGGATATTCCCGGGATTGGACCGAAGCGACGGAAGGCGCTGCTGACGAAGCTGGGGTCGATGAAGGCAATTCGTGAGGCGACGGAGGAGGAATTGCTGAAGGTGCCGGGGATGAATCAGGCAGCGGCGAAAGCGGTCAGAAAATGGGCTGAGGCACAAGAAAAAAAGTAACACGCGGAAAAAGCATGACGAAGCGCTCAACTCAATCGCGCGAAAGGGGGCAAGGGGGGACTTCGTCCCTTTTCATCTGCCCCTTGCGGGGTCAAGGGGCGGAGCTCCCTTGTGGGGCTTGGGGCAACGCCCCAACTGTTGCTCGTCAAGCCTACTCAAAAAGAGAAGTCAACAAAGTGCAGGCAACGAAGCGTCCCTGCCAGTAACTTTGCGCATCCGCAGATGCGCCCCCCAACTTGCTCTTTCCATCACCTCAACATTGTCGCGCCCATTGGCGCGACCGAGTAGCAGTTCTTTCCTATTATGTTAGCATATTGCGATACGCAGGGATTTCGCCTCTGCGGAGGCGACGAGGGGGCTTTCCGATCGCCCCCTCGACCCCTTCGGTGTGCACTCCCATGTTTCTTGGTTTTCATTGTTGAAAGTGGAACGCGCCTGCGGGCGCTGCTTCGGGATCGTCCTCGCTAACTTTTTGTGCTGCTGAACTAACCTACTTTGGGCATATCCACCACTTGGGCTGCGCACGGCAAAATTCCCCTCCCATCGGCAAAATTTTATCAAACTACTTGTCAAACGTATCCGAGTATGATAAAATTCTGTCAGAAAGAAACCAGTTGCGCCAAGTGCGCGCGGTTCACGAGAAGGGAGATTTTTTGATGATTCGTAAAGTGGTGGTAGCGGGCGGCGGTGTGCTGGGCAGCCAAATTGCTTTCCAGAGCGCATACTGCGGATTCGACGTAACCATCTGGCTGCGCAGTGAGGGCAGCATTGGGCGCACACAGCCCAAACTTGACCACCTGCATCAGGTGTACATCGACACCATCAACCTGATGGCAACGCCTGACGGTCAAACGCCCGCAAATTGGGCGAACGGTATCGCGGATTTCGACGGCTTCGACCCGAAAAAATGCCTTGAGAAGGTGGAGGCGGCGTACAAGAACACTCACCTCGAACTCGATATGGCGAAGGCGGTTGCAGACGCTGACCTCGTCATCGAGTCAATGGCGGAGAACGTGGAGGACAAAATCAGCTTCTACCAGAAGCTCGCGCCGCTGATGCCCGCAAAGACGGTGCTGGTGACGAACTCCTCCACCCTGCTGCCGTCGAAATTTGCCAAGTACACCGGGCGTCCCGACGAGTACCTGTCGCTGCACTTCGCGAACTCCATTTGGAAGAACAACATCGCGGAAATTATGGCGCAAAGCAAGACCGACCCGAAGGTTTTCGACACGGTAATGCAGTTTGCCAACGACATCCGCATGATTGCGCTGCCCGTCCGCAAGGAAAAATCCGGATATCTGCTCAACTCGATGCTTGTGCCGCTGCTGTTCTCGGCGATGGACTTGTACGTCAACGGCATTTCCGACCCGGAGAGCATCGACAAGGCATGGACGCTGGGCACAGGCGCGCCGAAGGGGCCATTCCACATTCTGGACACCGTCGGGCTGACGACGGCACACAACATCGTCAAAATGTACCTGAAGATTCCGTCATTCCTCGCGCCGTATAACTTTAAGGGCATGGACAAGATGCTGAAGGAGTACATTGACGCGGGCAAACTCGGACAGAGCAGCGGCGAAGGATTCTTCAAGTACGAAAAATAAAGCTGATTCCGGCGCGGTATGCTCAAATTGTGCGGTATCCGCGCCGGATTTCCGCTTTTTGCGCGGATTTTTGCAGATTCCGAAAAAAGCGCTTGCCAAATGCGAGAAACTGTGCTATACTGAATAAGCTGTTCTATGGACAGCGTGTGGAGACGTATCGAAGCGGTCATAACGGGACTGACTCGAAATCGTGAATCCATGCTGGAAGGCTTCCAATGGCAATCCCTTGATTTCCAAGGCTTGCAGGGCTCTTGGGGCTCGAACTAAATACTTTATTCTCTCCTGCTGTTCTCTCCAATCTCCGGAGATTCGCAGTGAAGATATTTATGGAGACGTATCGAAGCGGTCATAACGGGACTGACTCGAAATCGGAATCGCTTCGTGGAACGCTCCACCCGAAAAAGTCTTGATTTATGCAGGTTTTCGAGGGTTCGAAAACGAAAAAATCTTTGAGTTCTCCCCATCAGTTCTCCCCATTTTCCAAAGCGGATTGGGTGAAGATACAACTTGGAGGGTTGTCCGAGTGGTCGAAGGTGCGACTCTCGAAAAGTCGTGTGCCGCAAGGCACCTAGGGTTCGAATCCCTAACCCTCCGCCAACCTGAGAAGCCGGTTTTGCCGGCTTCTCTTTTTTATTCCCGGTTTCCTATCCCTAAGCCAGCAAGCATTGCATCTGCGGAGATAACTTTTGAACTGTACTCAAGGTGTGCGTAAATGTTTGCCGTAGTTGAGAAGTCGCTGTGCCCGAGCCATTCTTGAATCTGCTTCATCGGAACGCCGTTGGCGAGAAGCAGCGAGGCGCAGCTATGTCTCAAATCGTGATAGCGCACTCTGCGCAATCCGTGTTCCTCCAGAAGCTTCGGGAATCCGCAGGAAACATAATTAGGCTTGATGATATCTCCGATTTCATTGATACACACATAGCCCGTGTAATCTTTCACATAGGATCGCCCGCATAAACGCCGGTTTTCCTCCTGTTCTGCTTTAAGCTCCAGAAGCCGTTCCTTTACGAAAGGAACCAGTGGCAGCGTTCTCATGCTGGACTTATTTTTCGTCCGATCTTCTGCGACCGTAATACGCTTTCCATCAAGGGCAACGGTTGTAAGCGTATGCCGGATGGTGATTGTGTCGCGCTCAAAGTCGATGGCATCCCATTTCATACCGAGGGTCTCGCTGCGCCGCATCCCATAGAAAGCACCAAAGAGAATGGGGATTTCAAGTTTGGTGCCTTTGGAGATTTCAAAAAGCCTGTTCACTTCATCGGCATCGTAAAAGTTTGCCATAAAACGCTCCTTCTTTGGTCTTTCGATCTTATCGGCAGGATTACTGGAGATTAGGTCGAGCTTGACAGCATACTTCAACGCCTTGTGGATGTTTGCGTGATAATGAATAACCGAGGACGCGCTCACACGTTCCAGTTCCTTCAGGTAAAAATCCTGGATGTGTTTTGCCGACAGCTCCTGCAATGCAATCTGCCGTTCTCTGAAATACGGCACGATTACTTTTTTGACCATATTGGAGTATGAGGCGAAAGTTGTCACCGCCACGGAACTCTTTATTACCGTAAGCCATTGTTCCATGAAGTCTGCAAAAAGAACGTCTCCTGTAATCGGCACATCTTCCTGGAAACTGCGCCGCTGCTCCTGTAAGAACGCCTCGGCGCGTTTCTTGTTGCCTTTGACCGCAAGCCCTGTTGCGATCCACTTTGTTTTGCGGTTTCCGTGTGTGTCTGTGTAGTTTAGTACGGCATAAAAATAGCCCTTTTTCTCACGAAGGTGTCCTGCCACCATAATAAGATATCCTCCTCTCTTGTTGTGGGCAACACCTGCCGTTGACCTGAGAACAGTATAAATCATTCGAACTGATGCGGAAAGAATGCCGCCAATCGGATTTATTTCTCCATGCAGTCAACAGCCGATGCATAAGTAGGTAAAAAGATGTGCTTTGGGGATACGGTAGGCGCGACCTACTTTTATGCAGCAGATTTTGCCTTCTCGTATCAGTCGATACCCCGTTTTCGTGCTGACATCAAGTATCTGGCACATCTGAACGATATCCATGACATCCGGATACTCTTTCAGCATTAGCTTGTAAGCATCACGCTGGGATAGCGTGGTAGTGGTTTCAGAGTTCATGTTTCGCACCTCCATTCCCATGCGTTGTTTTTGTATGTAAATGACCGCACGATTTCTCTTGCGGTCTGCCTTCCCTCAGAACTTCATGGGAAGAATCTCGTGCTTGCGCCTGCCGTTGTAGATGCGGTAGAACAGGTTGACGTAGCGCTTTACGCCCCGCAGCTCCTTTTCCGCCTTGCCCGCCGCGTAAATAAACTTGGGCTCGTAGGCGCGGAGGCTGTAAATGAGCCGCTCCCGGTCGTACTCGCCGTGGTACAGCTCCACGAAATGGACGATACCCTGAATCACCTCGGCTCGGAGGGAATCGGGGTCGCCGCCCCAGGCTTCCAGCAGAATGGTGAGCGCTTCCTTATAAAGCTCTGCCCCGGCGCGCCTGAACTCCGCAAAGGCGGTATTGATGCAGAGGATGCGACCCGTGCCGCCGCCCCGCTCAAAGCCCATATGCAGCCCCGCTTCCTCGGTGGCGGCATAGAACTCGCCTGACGCCTTATCCTCTCCGCGAAGATTGGCGCGAAGCCTGGCGCTGGGCGTCAAGGCTGCGGAGTAGCCGGTCTGCATGGCAAACAGCAGGGCTTCATCAGCCTCTGTCATACCGTAGTACACTTTGCAGAGGATCGGCAGGTCGTTGTTGCCGTTCATGTGCTTGCGCGCCACAATAG
>OIWT01000626.1_pt1 | contig 48313 bp, 25 predicted proteins | sample 1587701 | NCBI WGS metagenome assembly OIWT01 (sample SAMEA3888904, study PRJEB22519) | human gut metagenome | biome: human gut; feature: human-associated habitat; material: faeces | place: Denmark | collected 2009 | reverse complement strand
CGCGGCTTATACGTCAAGTATTAACCCGTTCGCGTGCCTCGTCTTAGCCTAAAAATTCGCCGTCAGACTCGCAAACGACCAAAACGCCGATATTTTTGATGATTTTTGACAAAGGCGAACGCAGACGTACTATATGTACTTCAAGTGAGAATTTGACAAAAAACGCGGAAATTGCGGCGTTTTGGCAAGGTTTGTTTTATTCTTGGCTGGCATTGGTGGGGACTTTGACGCGAGTACGCGGCTCAACCGAAACCTGATTTCTATCGCTAAACTAAATGCGCCGTCGAGCGTCAATTTGCAAAGCAAATTCTTGCCGCCCCACCACATCATACCTAAAACAAACCTCTTCCCGGAAGTGAGTTTTAGTTTTTTTATTTTTTTTAAAGATTACGCTCCGTATTTTGCCGCCGCGTGAAAAATTCAAATAAGACTTATGAAAGAAATAAACTCGCCGTTTGTCGGCTTTTCGTATTTTCCGAAATTTCCTCCGTAAAGAGAGTTTGCGTCCTCGCAGAATTTTCCTTTGCTCACCGTTGAATCAACGGCGTTTCTTATACATCTTTCGACAACGCTCCCGCTTACTCCGAATTTGTTGCCGATAAGCGGGTAAAGCCCTTTCGTGAGATTACCGAGAAGTTCCGGCGCGACAGCAACAAGCCTCGATGCTTCGATCAGGTATTCGTAACCCTTCAAAGTCCTCGATAAGCCTATCTTGGTGAAAAATCTGCTCAATTTTGCAGGCAAACCGTTGTCGTTTGCGGCGAGAGTACGCCTGAAAAAATCGACGATCGCGTTTTCGTTAAGTTCGCGGGTGTAAAGCCCTATGGGAAACATACTTTCCGAATCTCCTTTGCAGATATGATACAATCTGTAAACGGAAAAGCCTTTGACGTATTTTATCGTTCCCGTTCTCATATGAAACCATGAAAGCTTTGTGGATAATTCAAAAAATATCGATTTGTACGTTTCCTCGCCGACCAGAATAAATTCGTAATCGGCGTTGACTATCGAACAAATACCGGAATCGTCGGGCGCGACCGCCTTGTAAATATCGATACCGCAACAAAACTTCAACTTTTCCGCGAGTTTGTCCGTGGAATCATCGCTTTCAATAAAAACACCCTTCATTATTTTCCCCCTTTATGCCGAAAAACGCTTGAAAAAAAGAAATAAAATCCGATGCCGCTCAAAAAACATAATCCGTAACACTTTTTACCGGCGCATTTCACGACTTTTTAAAACATTTATCGTAATTATATTCTTACTTCCAAAATCTGTCAAGTATTTTTTACTAAATTTTCAAATTGATTTTGATTTTTTTACAAATTGTTTAAAATGCCGCTGGCAGTCCGGCGGCAGGGAATAAACCCGATAAACAAATCGGTTGCGCGCGTTATGAAAAGTTATTAATTATGCACGTATAATTCCTTATACGGGTTTTTGGAATCGGGCGTGAGAACGTAAAAACGCGATTTCATATACTCTTTTTTGTTTCTTGAAAAATATTTACAAAATTCGCTCACGTATTTTTCTATCTCGGCGAGATCTTCTTTTCCCGCAATTTTCACGTTTATTTTCGGCGAAACGTTCTGCGGCTCCGTTTCCGTTCTTATGACGATTTTTCCGCCGTGCATACCCGTTCCGCAAAAGAAGCCGACCGGCTTGGAACTGTTTTCGGAATTGAGAACCACGATAAGTCCGCCCGCCTGATATTCGCCGAGAAAACTTCCCGACGTTTCGCCTATGACTATCACGGGCTTTTTATCTCCGTATTCCTTCATATGAATACCCGTTCTGTAACCCGCTTTTCCTTCTATATATATCTCGCCGCCGCGCATGGCGTAACCCGACGCGTCGCCCGCCAAACCGTGAACGATGACTTTTCCGTCGTTCATAGTGTCGCAAACCTGATCCTGCACGTTGCCGAAAACGGTTATCTCGCCGCCGCTCATAAACGAGGCGAGTCCGTTACCCGGAACGCCTTTTATCACAATGCGTTTGTTTTCCGTTCCCGCGCCGATAAATCTCTGCCCCGCGCAGTTGACGAGTTCAACTTCGTTCTCTTCGCGAATAAGCGAATTAAGTTCGGCAAAGCCGAGGTTTTTACAATCTATTGTTTTCATTATTTTCTCCGATAATTCGCCCTGTATTAACTTGCTCTCCGCAAATTATTCACCGGCGTGTTTTATGCCTAAAATCGCGAGTTCTCTTTCGTTTAAGCCAACGCCGCGAAGCATAAGTCTGTTGCCTTTGAGAGCCTCGATGGAATTGATGCCCATTCCGCCCATAAATTCCTTGATTTCGTGATCCCACGCGGTCAGAAGATTGACGAGCCTTTCGCTTCCCTTTTCAGGGTCGAGCCTTTCGACAAGTTCGGGAATCTGCGTGGCGATACCCCAGTTGCACTTGCCGGACTGGCAATTTCTGCAAAGGTGACAACCGAGCGCGATCAACGCGGAAGTTGCGATATACACCGCGTCCGCGCCGAGAGCGATCGCCTTAACAACGTCCGCGCTGCTTCTTATCGAGCCGCCTGCGACGAGCGAAACGTTTTCTCTTATTCCCTCTTCTCTCAACCTCGAATCGACCGCAGCGAGAGCGAGTTCGACGGGTATGCCGACGTTATCTCTTATTCTCGTAGGCGCGGCGCCCGTTCCGCCGCGGAAACCGTCTATAGCGATTATGTCCGCGCCGCTCCGCGCGATTCCGCTCGCTATGGCGGCGATGTTGTGGACGGCGGCAACCTTAACGATTATCGGTTTTTTATATTCCGTAGCCTCTTTGAGGGCGTAAACGAGTTGCTTGAGATCCTCTATCGAATAAATATCGTGATGAGGAGCGGGAGAAATCGCGTCCGTTCCGACGGGAATCATACGCGTCATCGATACGTCCTCGGTTATCTTCGCGCCGGGGAGATGTCCGCCGATGCCGGGCTTTGCGCCCTGCCCCATTTTTATTTCTATTGCCGCGCCTGCTTCGAGATATTCTTTATAAACACCGAATCTGCCCGACGCAACCTGCACTATCGTATTTTTTCCGTATTCAAAAAAGTCCTTGTTAAGTCCGCCCTCTCCCGTATTGTAACAAGTCCCGAGTTTCGTCGCCGCCAAAGCAAGGCTTTTATGCGCGTTGTAACTTATCGAACCGTAACTCATTGCCGAGAACATAATCGGCAATTCGAGATCGAGCCGCGGCGAGGAATCGCAGATTATGTGGCCGTTTTTATCGCGTTTAATATCGCGGTTACGCTTGCCGAGCGTAACTTTGGTTTCCATAGGCTCTCTGAGCGGATCAATGGACGGATTGGTTACCTGCGAAGCGTTGATGAGTATTTTATCGAAATACACGGGGTATTTCTCGGGGCAGCCCATAGACGAAAGAAGCACGCCGCCGCTTTCCGCCTGCTTATATATCTCCTTGATAACCGCATCGCTCCAGTTATCGTTCCTTTTGAAACATAAATCGCTTTTAACGATTTTTATCGCCCGCGAGGGACATAAACTCACGCATCTGTGGCAATTGACGCATTTTGACTCGTCGGAAACAAGTTTTTTCCCGTTTCCCGTGTCAACAAGCGTATGAACGCCGTTGAAACACTGCTTTACGCACGCTCCGCAAAGCGTACATCTCGACAAATCCCTTTTCACTTCGTAATCGGCGTAAACGTAACTCATATATCTATATTACCCTCCGCAAAACAATTAAGATTGGTTATCGGCGGATCGGACTTTTCGCCTTTGAGCGTAACGATCACCGGTTCGCCGCCGCGCGGAGCAAACAAACCGCCCGCATTTTCGTCCATTCTTCTTATGGCGCACTCCTCGCTCGCGAAATACGTTCTGCTTCCGTTTTTTGCGGTGACCATGGAACGAAGTTTCAGCCTGTCGTTCAAAGCCATCATTCCGCCGTTCCATCCGACGAGAATCGAAAACGGTCCCGTCATGAGCAGCCCCGGGAACTCCTTTCGGAGATATTCGCACACGACGCGTCTTTCTTCGGGCATATGCTCGATGGTCGTCCAGAACGGCGCGGCAATGACAGCCGCCGCTTCGGACATGGTAAGCCCCTTTTTGCGGACGAGAAAATCAAGCGCGTACGTTATGACTTCGGTATCCGTCAGAAGCGTGCATTTATAACCGAACATCTCGATAAATCGCCTGTTCGCGTCGTAAGAGGAAATTTCGCCGTTGTGAACAACCGTAAGATCGAGCAAAGAAAACGGATGCGCGCCGCCCCACCAGCCGGGCGTGTTCGTAGGATATCTTCCGTGAGCCGTCCAGCCGTAACCGGCATATTCCTCGAGTTTGTAATAATCGCCTATATCTTCGGGATAACCTACGCCTTTGAAACAGCCCATGTTTTTTCCGCTCGAAAAGACGTAAGCGCCCTTTATTTCGTTATTGATTTTTATCACGCGGCGGGCGACGTATTCGCGTTCGTCGAGTTGACTGTCGCGAAGAAGGTTATGGTCGGGCATGACGAAATAACGCCAGATAAGAGGTTCGTCGGTTATGCGCGGATTCTTTCTGACCGGGATTTTTGAAAGGTTGATTATTTCAAATTTTTCGTCAAGATAATCCTCGCACGCCTTTTTCGCTTCCTTATCCGCATAAAAAACGTGAAAAGCATAATAATCTTTATACTGAGGATAAATTCCGTAACCGGCAAAACCTCCGCCGAGTCCGTTGGAACGCTCGCGCATGGTGCGCATTGCGTCTGTTATAATCGAACCCGAAACGTTTTCTCCCGTTTCGGAAAACACACCGGCTATCGCGCAACCGGACGGTATTCTGTTTCCTTTTTCGCCTTCTGTGTTCATTTGCTCCTCCGTGACGTCAAAAATAAGGCATTTTATAACTATAATATTATAACCCGTCCGACCGCCGACTGTCAAACGATTACCGGAAAAATTGTTTTTCGATTAATTTATATATAATATAAATTCAAACTTTATATAATTTCGGACCTTAAAACGCTCGCGGCTTATCGATGAATATGAAAAAAATTCTCGTTATTTTATTGATTTTAATATCAGTCGTTTTCGCCGCCTGCGCTTGCATAAAATTGCGGTTTCCTTTGAAATACGCGGAAAACGTTAAGAACAACGCCGCGCGATACAATCTCGACGAATCGCTCGTTTTTGCCGTGATAAAAGCCGAGAGCGGCTTCGACAAGGAAAAAGTTTCCTCTAAAGGCGCGGTCGGGCTTATGCAGATTATGCCAAAAACAGCGGAATACGTGAGTAAAGAGTTCTTTTCGGGAAGAAAATTCGACCTGACAAATCCCGGGGACAATATAGAACTCGGTTGTTTTTATCTTGCCTACCTTGCCGAAAAATTCGATAACCGCGAGGAAATTCTCGCCGCATACAACGCGGGCGAAGGAAACGTGAAACTGTGGAAAAAAGAAAAAGGCTCGCCGCTTACAGAAAAAGACATACCATTCCCCGAAACACGACGATATATAAACAAAGTGACCTGTTACTTTAATATTTACAAAATTATATCCCGTTAATCGGTTTACTTTTTTGCAAAACAATCGTATACTTGCAATATGAAAAAAAATACGTCCGATAAAAAAATTATCGTCCTGGCAAGTATCTCCGCCTTACTTTTTATTATGATAGGCGCATTTCTGCTTGTAAGAAATATCGACTATAAATCGAACGGCATAAAAACTTACGCCGTGATTACAAGGATAGAAACAGACTATTCGCCGACGGACGAATCGACTAATCATTACGTTTACGTAAGATTCGAAGCAGAAGGAAAAATCGTCGAGGGAGAACTCGGCGCTTACACGTCGTCCATGCGCGAAGGGCAAACCGTTCCCATACGATACATGCCGGGCAACCCCGAAAATTTCGTGTACGGAAAAGCAATGTTTCTTCCGTGCGTTTTATGCTTTATCGCGGGCGGCGTTCTGATCGCTTTCTTAATCATTCCGATAAAAACCGCAATTAAAAAATCGAAACTTGAAAAACTGAAAGCAAGCGGACAAAAAATGGAAACGACTATCGACGAATCGACCGTGAAATCAAACACGAGAATTCTCGGCAAAACGCCGGTTACGATCGTTTGCTCGGATGAAAACGGAGAAACGTTCACAGCGAAGTTTTATACAGGCTCGCCCGAAAACTTCCGCCCGGGAGTTAAGGTGAATTTTTATCGCGACGGCAATAAATACATTGCCGACACCGACGACGTTTCCCCTGCCGAAAATAGCGGCAATTTCTTTGTAAACGAAGAATAAACCCGTCTATAAGCCGATTAATCGCATAAAATCACAATCAACAACAAACGCAACGCATAAAAAAGACGAGCCGAAGCCCGTCTTTTGTTTTACCTTTTACAGATATTTTTTGACGTCGTTTATTATGCTTTCGTTCGTAATGCCGAGTTCTTTTAAAAGTTCGGCAGGCTTATATCTGTCGTAAAAAACCTTATTCAAGCCGTAGTTTTTAACTTTCAGATCGCTGTCGCCGAGATACGCGGCGATTTTTTCGCCGAACCCACCGCTTAAAACTCCGTCCTCGAGAGTTACGACTACCTTGTGATTTTTCTTTAAGTCATCGAGCGTTTGCTTGTCGACAAGCGTTGCGACGCGCGGATTGATAAGCGTAGGCTTAAACCCGAGTTCCGCCTCGACGGCCTCGGCAAGGCTTTCGCCTTTTTGATAAAAATCGCCGAGCGCGATTATCGCGACTTTTTCGCCGCTCTGCTCGATTTCGTATTTCATCGCTCCGTCGAAGCCGTCCGCGCGCGGTCTGTTAAGAATCTTCCCGCCGGGGATGAGAATAACCGACGCGCCGGTGTGGACGTCCAGAGCCCAGTCGAGCATGCCCGTAAATTCCTTTTCGGTTGTCGGCGAAAGCACCGTTAAATCGGGAATGTTGGTAAAAATTGGCAAAGCGAATATTCCGAGGTGGGTTACGTCCGTAAGCCCGTCGAACGCGGAATTGTTGAGAAGAATCGTGACGTGATTGCCGTTTATGCAAACGTCGTGAGAAATCTGGTCGTAGGCTCTCTGCATAAACGTGGCGTTGGTTATTACAAGCGGTTTAACTCCGCCCTTTGCCATTCCCGACGCCATGGCGACCGCCTGCTCTTCGGCAATACCTACGTCGACAAACCGCTCGCCGAGTTTCGCTCTGTCCGCCGGAGAAAGCCCCATACACATGGGCATATTAGGCGTGACGACAACGAATTTATCGTCCTTTTCCGCTTTGTTTAAGATATACTCGCGTGTGACCGAAACGTAATTTCTGCCGCCGGCAACGAGTTTTTCGCCCGTTTCTCTGTTGAACGGCACAGTCCAGTGCCACGTCTCTTTATCCGCGACCGCGCGTTCGTAGCCTTTACCTTTAAGCGTGTTGATATGCACGACCGTGGGACGATCGATATCCTTGACCTTTTTGAAAACTTCGATAAGCGAGCCGATATCGTTGCCGTTCTTTTCGTAAATATAGTCAAGCCCGAAATCCTTGAAAATATTATGCTCCGATTTTCCGTCGCTGTTTCTGAGTTCTTCGAGGTTTTTATAAAGTCCGCCGTGCGTTTCGGAAATAGACTGCTGATTGTCGTTGACGATTATTATCAGATTTGACTTTATCTCCGATCCCGCAACGTTAAGCCCCTCGAGAGCCTCGCCGCCCGAGAGCGATCCGTCGCCGATAAGCGCGATGACGTTCCACTTTCCGTTCTGAAGTTCGCGAGCCTTGCAAAGCCCCGTGGCAAGGGAAATCGAGGTGGAAGTATGTCCCACGTTAAACAAATCATGTTCGCTTTCGGCGGGATTAGTATAACCCGAATCTTCAGAAAATCTCGCGTCGTCGATATAACCTGCTTTTCTCCCCGTGAGAATTTTATGAGTGTAACTCTGGTGCGAAACGTCGAAAACGAATTTATCCTTCGGAGAAGAGAAAACGTAGTGCATCGCGATTTCCGCCTCGACAATGCCGAAGTTCGGTCCGAAATGCCCGCCGATCTTTGTAAGGCGATTGAAAAGCGCTTCTCTGATTTCCGCGGAGAGAGTTTCGAGTTCGCCGAGCGAAAGTTTCTTCACGTCCTCCGGTCCGTTTATTCCGTTTAAAATTTCATACATAAGATTATTACCTCTTCTGTTATTCCTGTATAATCGTAATTATATATTTACACCTATATATTTACAATTATATATTTACACCCGCACGGCTTACCGGTCAAGAATTTTACGTTTATTACGCGATTTTTCTTTAAATTTTCAAATTTCGCGCAAGTCCCGCAAAAAGGGTGTTAAAACAACTTGTTTAAGTCAAAACATATCGTTTTATCGACTTATAGGCCAACTAACACATCTTATCGTATCAAAAAAAGCGAGCCTTTCCGGCTCGCCTCTAAATTACTTTTTTACAATTTTAAGCATCTCGTCAATTCTCTTTTCCATATCGGAAACGAGTTTGAATTGAGTCCTCGTTCTGTCGATATTCTGTTTTTCTCTCGTGTGGCGGAAATAAACGTCGCCGTCGAGATAATCCGTCAGAAATCTTATTCCACATTCATACGTCATCATAATCGCGCCGAGCGGCAGGTTTTCGCGTTCGACGTCCGTTATCGTATCGCCGAACACGCTGAGATACCCCTTTGAATACGTTTCGAAAAGCGACATGTTAAAAATAACCTTTTCGGTTTCGGGCGTATCTTCGAGGCAGGGATTGCAACCGAATCTTATGGAATCGCCGAAGTCGTAACAAATACTGCCCGGCATCATCGTGTCGAGATCGATAACGCAAACGGCTTTGTCGGTCGTCGTATCGATAAGGACGTTATTGAGTTTCGTGTCGTTATGAGTTACTCTCGTAGGCATATCGCCGCTATCCAGAAGGTCAACGATTTTGTTCGTTATCCCCTCGTGAGCAAGAGCGAAATCTATTTCGGGACGAACGTCCTTTGCTCTGTCGAACGCGTCCTTTTCAAGAGATTTTTTAAAATTTTCAAATCTCTTCACGGTGTTATGGAAGTTCGGAAGAACCTCGAAAAGTTGCGTACTGTCGAATCTGTCGAGAAGCATGGCGAACTTGCCGAACGCAACCGCGCTTTCGTAAAAATGTTCGGGCTTTTCGACCACGTCGTAACCCTTCGCACCTTCGATGAAAATATAAACCCTGTAATATTCGTTTTCCGCCGCTTTAAAATAAGGCTTGCCTTCCGTCGTATAAACGAGAGTTAAACTCTCTCTGTCGGGATTTCCGCCGCGTTTGATAATCTCCGCTCTGTTGAATTCCGTCACGAGTTTAATGTTGTTCATAAGTCCGTCCACGTTGGTGAACAGATTGGAATTTATTCTCTGAACGATATATCTCATTCTTTTACCGTTTTCGTCGAACACGGCAACGTAAGTTCTGTTGATAAGCCCGCTTCCGTAAGGTTCGCAGGAAATAAATTTACCTTCTATTTTAAAATGCGACAATATTTCGTTGAATTCCATTTTTCCGCCTCCGTTGAATCAACATATTTATATCACTTCGCCGCAACAAAGTCAATGGTAAAAACGTTCGCAAAAAATAAAGCGAACGTTTTTACAAGTTTTACATAATAACCGCAGAAAAAGAAATACTTGAATTATGAATATAAAAAGCGATATCGATTACAACAGAAAAGCCGTGAAAGCCATTCTCGGCAGCGACGACGTGATATTTTTCGACTTTGAAATCAGTGGCGCGGCGGCATTTTGCGCGTATGTCGATTCTATAACGGACAAAGAACTTTTAGGGTTGGAAGTGATTGCTCCGCTCTCCGCAAGCAATCCGAAAAAGAGTGCGACGAGCCTTTCTAAAACGATTACGCTCGCAAACGTTAAAACGATTGACAAAATTACGGACGCAACCGACGAAATCCTCAACGGAAACGCCGCGATTTTTATCGACGGAAAAAAGAAGTGCATAACCGTTGATCTTAAAAAATTTGAAGTGAGAGCGATTTCCGAGCCGCCGACGGGACTTGCCGTGAGAGGGCCGCGAAACGGCTTTACGGAAAGTATAAAATCAAATCTCAGCCTTGTGAGAAGGTATCTCAAATCGCCCGACGTGAAAATAGAAACTTACGAAAAGGGCAAATACACGAAAACGTCCGTCGCGCTCATATTTATCGACGGCATCGCGCGACCCGATATCGTGAAAAAAATAAGAGAGAAAATCGACGCGATAAATATCGACGGAATCCCCGACAGTTCTTACGTGGCGAAACTTTTGAGCGAAAGAAAGACCTCTCTTTTCAAACAGGTCGGTTCGACGGAACGCCCCGACGTTTTAATCGAAAGGATGCTCGAAGGTCGGATAGGCATAATCGTGGACGGCTCGCCGTTCGCTCTCACGCTCCCCTATCTTCTCATCGAAGATTTCCAAGCCGCCGAAGATTATTACATTTCGCAGTACCGCGCCAATCTCGTAAGAGCGTTACGCGTGATCGCGATTCTTTTTTCCATTCTTCTGCCTGCCGTGTTCGTTTCGTCACAACTTTTTCATCTGCAGATTATTCCGCTGAATTTTCTGTTGACGATAGTCAACGGAATAAAGGAAATACCCTTTTCGCCAAGTCTTGAAATGTTCTTCGTTCTGCTGATTTTCGAACTGTTGAACGAAACGAGCGTGAGAATGCCGAAATACGTCGGTATGGCGCTCGCGGTCGTAGGCGCGCTGGTTCTCGGCGAAACAGCCGTTAACGCCGGCATCGTTTCAACGCCCGCCATACTTATAATGGCGCTTTCCGGCATAAGCATTTACGCCATACCCGAAATCGTGGAAACGACGTCCGTTTTGCGGTTCGTTTATCTGCTGATTGCCGGTTCGCTCGGCGGCTACGGACTTATCTCGCTTACGGCTTTCATCGTGTTATATCTCTCTTCGGCCGATAATTACGGCGTGCCCTATCTCGCGCCTTATTCTCCCGTTCTGTTGAACGATTTTCAGGACGGTCTTTATATGAATAACGTAATCGGAATGACAAATCGCCCCGTAGCGCTCGGCTCGAAGAACAAAATACGGCAAAAACTGAAATAAACGGAGAAATATTATGAGTAACGACAAACTTTACGCGCGGCAAATCTGCTTTTTATTTTTAGCGTTCGCATTGCCGGTTAAACTTATCACTATGCCCGCCTTAGCGGCAAAATACGCCGCGGAGGACTTGTGGATTTCGGCGGCGATAAACTTCGCGCCCGACCTTGCAATGATTTTCGCAATATGTATGCTCGCGAGAAAGTTCGAGGGACAGACTGTTTTTGAAATAGTAGAAAACAAATTCGGAATAGCCGGAAAAACGATATTTTCGGCAACATTCGGACTTTTCTTTCTTTTTAAAGCCTATCTGCCGCTTATCGAACATCGCAATTTTATCGAAATAGCCCTCTATGAAACAACGCCCGCTCTGTGGATTTTTCTGCCCGTGTTCATTTTTTCTGCTTTTATGTCTTATAAGGGCTTACGGGGCGCGGGACGGACGGCGGACATCGCCATATGGTTCACCGTTTCGGGAATAATCGTCATAGCCGCCCTTTCGATAACCGCGGCGGACGTGACGAATCTGTTGCCGATAATCGACGTACCGCTCGGAAAAATCGCGGAAGGCAGCCTGAACACGTCGATATGGTTTTTCGACAGCCCATATCTGCTTTTGTGCCTCGGGCATTTCAAACCCGAAAAAAAACAGACGAAAAAAATAGTTTTATCCTATCTCGGAATGGCTTTGATTACGCTTGTTTATATGGCCATACTTCAAAGCGAGTTCGGCGCGCTCACCGAAAGACAGTTCTTTTCGCCGATAAAAATGGGCAAATACAGCGTTTCGGTTTCAAATATCGGCAGAATCGATTATATCGCCGTTTGCGCGATAATTTTTTCCTGCCTGTTCGGTTGCTGCCTGCCGCTTATGTTTTCGACGGTCTGCCTTGAAAACACGTTCCGATTTAAACACAGGATAATTCCCTGCCTTATCGTCAACGGGTTTATGGCGGCGATTATCGTCCTCACCGAGGATTACTACTTTCTGATAAGGCCTTTTTTTCAGAATTATCTCATTCCCGTTTTCGCGGTTTTCACGCTTGTTCCGCTTGTCGGTTTCTTTTTTAAAAACAATAAAAACGACAAAAACGGATTTGACGACGGATTAAAAAAAAGCGGCAAGCCGTTCAGAAACGACAATAAGGGACGAAAGGAGAAATCATGCGCTTTTTAAGAACTTATTTTCTGCCGATATTGATAGCGTTTTCGATGCTGCTTTTCTTCACGCACGATTTCGGGCTTATCGACATAAACCACACCGCTATCATCGTCGCGTTCGGAATAGACGTGGACGAGAACGAGAATTTCGAAATTTCAACGCAGATCGCAATTCCTCAGGCCTCGACGAGCAGTTCCTCGAACAGCGAATCGATTATTTCGGCAAAAGGAAGGACCATCGTCGAAGCGTTAGACAAAATCGCCGTAAACACGGGCTGGTATCCGCTCTTCTCGTTCTGCAATCTCATAATTCTCGGCGAAAACGCGCTTTCGGGCAACGTTATGAAAATAATTAATTACTTTATCAGAACGGACAGAATTCCCGACTCCGCCGCGCTTTGCGCCTGTGAAGGTACGGCTAAAAAACTGCTCCTTTCCAACACGCCGCTCGATTCCGTTTCGTCGTTCGCGTTGCAGAAAATTCTCGAACAGGACTACGCGAAACTCAACAGAATAGCGAACATAAACGTTAAAAATTTCGCAAACGGATATTATTCCAAATCGTCGGGCGGATATCTGCCGTTTGTTAAGGCAATCGAATCGGGCGACTCGCAGAACGCGTCGCAGAGCGGCTCGGGTGGATCCGGCGGAGGTTCGGAAGTGAGCGGCGGCTCGGGAGGAAGCGGAGGCTCGGGCAAATCCGGCGGAGAACAAACGGGCGATAAAAGCGACGTTTACGACGCGTCGTCCACGCTGTGTTTTTCCCGCGGGGAAGCGGTTTGCATGCTGACCGCCGAGGAAACGCTTCTCTTTAATTTGCGGAATAAAAACTCTATAGACACATTTATCAAACTCGATGATGCCGAAATCGACGGACAAAAAACGCCCGTCTTGGTTGAGATTGACGAAACGAATAAGAAATATGCGTTTAAATTTGAAAACGGAAAACCGATTTACGAAATCAAACTCGAACTGCAATGCCGCGTTGTGAGCGCGAATGCCGATCTGCCCGTTTCCGAACTCTTCCCTGCGGCGGAAGCGCCCGAGGAGATTCTCAGGGCGACGGAAAAGAAAATTGCCGAAACGCTGGAAAAACTTTACCGCAAACTTCAGATTGCCGACTGCGACCTGTTCGGGATTAAAAACTCGATTTACAAATTTCATTACGGAAAATTCGAGGGACTGAAAGACGACGCGCTTAAGTCGACGGTTCTGAAAACGGAAATCGTTTGCAAGACAAAATCGACCACGAGGGTATAAAAAAAGAGAGGAAACATCCTCTCTTTTTTATTATTTTGTTACAGAAACAATTTAAGATTACTGTTTTGTAAACTTCGTGTTGCTATATTCTTCTCCGCAACCGCAAGAAACTAAAATTGCATCAGCACCGGACAATTTACAAGTAATAACTTCATTTAAACGTGTGTTTTTAAATGTAACGGTATCACCGCTTACGGTATAGGAGAAAGTACCATCATAACTTGATCCGGTAACAACAACCGTTCCCTTTCCATCGAAAGCGAAAACCGTATCGTAAACTTTCCAATTACCGGCAAATGCATCAAGAGTTTCCGCCTCTTCCGCTTGTTTTGTGAAGGATACGCCAGCAAGCCAGTCGCCAAATTGGTCATTTACTGTCATTGTGGTTTCACTCGTCAACGTACAAGTAATCGTTTCGGTGTAAGCGGTATTATAATGAGTTGATTTGTTTCCTTCTACCGTATAAGCATATTTCCCTTCGTTTGCTCCTACAACAGTAACGATTCCTTTACCGTCGAAAACAAACTTTAAACTTGAATTCGTGTTGCAAACCAAAGTGCCGGCAAATGCGTCAAGTTCGACGGGTTCTTCCGCGGCGGTGTAAGTAAGAACCGTATAATCGTTGGCAAATTCAGGCGATTCACCATACTCGTCAAGACCGATACACTTTTTATATTTAACAACTACATTTTTGCCGTCTTTAGTTACGATATAATCCGTCTTCACGCCGGGAATCGGAGAGTCGGGATCGACAGCATAATAAGTTATCTCCGTACCGTTCCAGTTGGCTTTTGCTTTTACGTCAACCTTGTTTACAAGTACGGTCGCCTTGCCGTCCGCAACGACAATTTTAACAACGTTGTCACCGTTTACGTAATATCCGGCAAATTCGTCGATATGATTAACGGGAGTATATCCTTCGGCAATGAAAATCTTATTTCCGTTGATAAGAACTTTTCCGCCTTCGGCTACAGTCCACGTTCCTTTATAAGTAGAAAGTTCGCTTCCGGTAGCCACGATGCTTCCGTCCTCGGCAACAGTATAAGAACCGATGTATTCGGAAGGATAGTACGAATTGTAATAAACGCTAATTCCTCCAAACCCGTCAAGAGTTAAAGAGTATTTATCGTTATCGCTCTTGATAAAATATCCGTATTTGCCGACGACTTCCGCTTTTGCAAACGTGTTTCCCTCAGCGAGTTTTACGCCGTCTACAACCGCGCCTTCGGCATTTTTAAGAACAACTACGCCCGCGCCGTTGATAACGTAAACGTAAGTTTTAACGTCTTCGCCGTTCGTCAGGGTTGCGTTGCCGAACCCGTCGAGTTTCAAAGTTCCGAGAGTTTCGCTCGTATACTCGCCTTTCTCTTCACCCGGAGCAGCAAATTTACCTTTACTGTTGACTATATACTGCTCTTCAAACGATTTTTTATTTGCCACCGCACCATTATAGAAAGTATATTTTAAGGTTACTATATTGCCGACTTTAATTTCACCGGTGACAGTCACTTCGGCATACTGACCCTTTTTATTAATTACATAAATTACAGATTCCTGATCGTTTCCGTCACCGTCTTTATTAACTACAGTATACGCGTAAAGAGTAAAGGCGTAATTAACCTCTGATGTATCCTTAAAGGATTTGGGGTCTTTAACGTATATTTTTGCGTCAGCCGTAAGTTTTCCGCAAATAATCTTTCCGTCTTTTACTCTTACGTTCTTATACTCTGTTAAATTGCCGCCGCCGTCAACAAATTTGATAGTTAAATTAGAAGCCGTTCCGCTGACATAACTATACATTGCCGCATCAAGCGAAGAGCCGCAGTTAGTAACAACGCCGTCTTCGTTTATAATAAAGCCGTCAGAATTCGTGGACTTATATGTGCCGGCAGGTATTACTCCTTTAACGGCTTTTACCGGTTCTAATACATATTTATCGGTTACCAGTTCGTCATACTCATCATAGTACTTTATACTTACAACGACACCGGTCATGGTTTTTTCAACATTGAGCCAAGTGTAACGTATAGTACCTATCCTTGCCGACAACTGACCGTCGGCATAAGTGTATTGTATCCGCTTAAAATCTTCACCGAAAGTCAACTTTCCGTCAACTACAGCAAGCATCGATTCTTTACCGGCTTCATTACAAGTCCAATATCCGGCATAATCTGCCTCAGAGGCAAAATACGAAACAAACTTCGCGCCTTTCTTAACTTCGAGTCCTGCCGTCGCTTTAACGTTGCCGTTATACCAGCCCATGAAAGCCTTGCCTTCTTCGGCTGCTGGCGCGGCGGGAATAAGAACGTCGGTCAGTTTAGCAACGCCGTCGGTAACGGGAACGTAAACCGTGATGTCGTCGAACTTGACGGAGATTTCGGTTTCAGTCCACTTCGCTTCGAAATACGCGCCTTTTTCAAACGTTGCGGAAAAATCGAATGCCGCGCCGCCGACCTGATTGAACCAACCGTCGAAATGATGATGTTCTTTAACGGGATCTTCGAGCGCGAAGTTTTCTTCGTCGATAGTTCCGTCATCCTTTAAATCAGCGACATAATAAATCTGATAATCGTTGACGAACGCAATTCTTATCTTCTTTTCGAGAGCGACGTTGTTGTAGTTAATCGTTCCGTCTGCATTTGCGGTAACTGTGATTTTATTTCCGCCGATATTGAACACAACTCCGCCTTCAACCGCTTCGTAAGAAGCGACGACGTCCGACCATCCGTTTCCGTCAACATATTCAGACGCGCCGTCCGCGGTAATCGTTACAAGATAAAGGATCTTTCCCCACGCGTCTTCAACAACGGCAGACCAATTGCCGATAAGAGCCTCGGGAATTGCAACAGGTTCTTTTACCGGAGTTTTGATTTTGTCGCTTTCGCCGCCGACAGAATAATACCAGGCTTCGGTATTATAGGAAACGCTCGCGTTAACTCCGTCGATATAGAAAGAATAACCGTTAGAAGAGGACGTGAAATCCGTTCCCTGAACGCCGTCGACAAGAACAAACGTGCTGTTAATAACGATTTTAACGCCCGCTTCCGTTTCATACGCGCCGACAAGAGCCTCTTCCCCGAACTCGACGGGTTTATCGTAAACGAGCGAAACATCTACGTTTACGGAATAATCCGCGTTGCAAATATAGTAATTATACCACATACCGAAAGAGTATGCTTCGTCGCCGAGTTTGAACGCAAGTTCACCGTTGTCATTATAAGCCACATCCGTTGCCGCCACGGCTTCTGCCGCGCCGACTTTAAGAGATACGGTTTCGCCGGTTACGGTGAGAACGTAAGCAACGGCGTTTGCGTTGCCGTCCTTGCCCTCGCCTCTCCATTCGCCGATATGCTCGGCTTTTATCGCGCTGAATTTTGCAACGTAAGTTACGTCTGCGGTTACGGCAGCGGCTGCGTCGAATTCAACCTCACCGTTGAACCAGCCGTAAAACACATAATCCGATACGGGAGCGACGGGGATATCCGCCTGAGCAACCGTTTCGCCTTCTTTAACCTCAACGCTCGCGACCTCGGTTTCGCCGTTCATAAACTTAACGGTGTATTTAACCTCGGGTGCAACGGTAGATTCGCTCGTCGTTTCTCCTGTTGTTTCGCTCGTGGTTTCGCCGGTTGTTTCGGTTCCGCTTGTCGTTTCGGTCTGACCGGCGGTTTCGGTTTCTTTCACCGTTTCGCTGTTACTTTCCGAATTGCCCGCGTGAGTTCCGCACGAAGCAAGACCGGCAAAAGCGAAAAACGCAAGCATTACGATCAGAATCAATAAAACCGATTTTTTCTTTGCCATAATGTTTCTCCTATATAAAAATTTTTTAACTCCGCGCCGAAAAGCACGGAGTTTTTATCTTGTCCTTACATATTATACAACTAAAAACGCATAACCGTCAAACAATTCTCACAAAATTGCACTGATTTTCTATCGATTTTTCCTATAAAAGCCATAATTTTGACTTATATCGTCGGTTTTGATTAATAATTATTCATTTATGCTGTATAATATTCATTTCAGAGAAGATTCGCCGACGTAGCGCGACAAATCTTCCCCGTCATACTTATGCCTTTTTAAGATCGGAACAACTGCTGTTATATTCGTCGGAATAATCCTGAACGAAAAGAATGTTTGCGCTCATCACTTCGTTTTTGGCGTCCCACGTTAATGTGATTACGTAGGATTTGTCGGCGGTTTTTCCGACAATCTGCGATTTTGTGATATCGTATTCCGCAACCAGAGTCACTTCGCCGTATTTCATCGTACCGTTCGCTTCGATAATTATCGTGCGCGTGCCGGCATTGAAACCGATGAAGTTGCCGGTCCAGGAACCGACGAACATTGCAGGAATGATTTCCTCAACCTCGCCGCCGCGGGTGAGAACGACCGCTTCCGTTCCGTAAGTCAAAGTTTTTGTGCTTATCGCGAAAACATAATTTACTCCGTTCGCTTTGAACGCGACTTTATCGTTTCCGTCGTAAATCGAAGAGAAAGGAACACCTTTTACGCTTCCTGTAAGGTCCTGCTTAAGGTTGAAAACGATAGCCGTTCCGTCCGATTCCGCGCCGTTATAAGTTCCGGCAACGCCATCGGGAAGCGAGGGGAGGTCGGTCGTACCGGTATAACCGTCCTTGATATGAATCACGATGCCGAACGTTTTGTCGAAGTCCTTGCAATAAGCGAGTTGTCCGTCGTAATAGAAGTTGAACTCGACTTTATAATGCTCGTTGAATTCGCAATAGATTCCTGTTGCCGTTTCGGTGTAAGTAACCCAGCCGCTTTGTTTGCCCCAATTGAAATTATAAGTTCCGTCGTCGGTTCTGTACATATACGCGACATGCCCGTAACCGTCCAGAAGAAGCCTGTTGTACTTCTGAGATGCGCCGTCCTCGTTTTCTTTGTAAGAATACCAGACTCCCTGATGATTGTCGGGAGCGACGAGCGTGACCGCGCCGTTTGCGGCTTTTGCCGCGGCGTAATCGAAACCGATGATGGAATCGTCATCGAAAACGACAACGACGAATTTATCGTAAACGTAATACTTACCCGTTTTGTCGCCTGTTACGTCTTTGATTCCGTCCAGCGAGAAAGACGTTCCGTTATAAGTGTAATCGCCCTCTTCTGCGCCGAGCGGTTCGAGAACGTAGCCTCTGTTATTTTTATCCGTCACGCTCAATTTTACTCTGTAATCGACGCCGTTAATCGTAACTCTTTCGCCGTTCGCGAATCCCCGTTCGGCTATTATGACCGCATCGGTGACAACCGCGCCGTCTTTGACGAGATAATGGTTCTTATCGTTGACGGCAACGAATTCGTTCACGTTGTAATTAACCATATACGCGACGAGTTCGCCGTCCGCACAAGGCGTGAGGATAGTTTTTATTTTGGAGCCGCTTCCTATTCCTCTGTTGATCGCTCCGTAGAAGAAATTACGCGTTTCGTCGTATCTGATCGTCGTATAGTAGCCTTCGAGAGCAATTCTGAACAAATTACCGAAAACGTAATATTCGCCGGGCGTAGTGCTGTATTTGCTCGAATATTCGATTTTACCGTCCGCGAAAAATTCGATGACGTAGTTTGACTGGATCGCGTCGTTGTCGGACGAAATCGTCAGATAGGGGAAATAATATTTGCCGACGTATTTTTCACCCTTATGATCGGTGTTTACGGGCCTTGCGAAATTACTCTTTATCGAATAGCCCTTGCTGCCGACAAAATCTACGTCCAAAGTTCCGTCGTTTTTAATCGTCATTTTCATCGACGAGAAATAGTCGCTCAACTTTCCGTCGATAACAACTTCGTCGCCTTTAATGGTGTAAGAAGCGGAAACACCGTCGTTGTTGCGGACGTTATCGGAATACAAAGTTATCTTATCGTCGCTGAACACGAACGTATCGCCGTCGTTGTTGAAATACTGACCGAATACTTTGATATTATCCTTCTTGGTGAAAGTGTAATTTACGGTTGCGGACATTCCGTGCTCTATGGAGAAACTTATAGTCTTGGAAGTGCTATTGAACGCCCCCGCGATTTCGCCGTAGTTATTGAAGAAATTAAGAAGAAGGTGAGTTCCGTCGTATTTATAAGTTCCGTTGATGATGCCGGTAGAAACCCATTGAAGAGTTCCGTTATCGTAAAGAGCGAGTATGCCCGCGTCCGACTCTCCGTGATATTCCGCTTTGCCTTTGAACGTGCCGGCAACTTCGGCGGAATCGCCGTACTGAGCGTCGAGGCGCATATCCTTAACCACGGGAACGTAATAACGATATCTCGTGCCGGACTGCCAGCCCCAATCGAAGAAAAGAAGAGTGTCGATCGGGTCGCCGTCGTCAAGCAAACCGATAATCGAAAATCCCGTATCGGTGTACGGCTTCTCTATTTCTTTAACAAGCGTATCGTTTGCGTAAAGAGAAAGTTTATAAGAACCCGACTTTTTGTCGTAATCCGCAGGCGAAATTTTTCCGTCCGCGAAATTCCATTCGTCCGCGTCGAATCCGAGATTGTTTACGAACCAGTCTTTATTGACTTTCGCTTTATCGATTTTCGTACCGGCAGAATTGAGATTGTCGTAAGATGCGGATCTGACGACGCCCGAATGGAAAGCGTTTTCCGCGGCAACGCCGGCTGTGTATCCCATATCGTAATCGTCGGCGTAACTATAACCGAATATGCCGCCGGCGTAAGATTTGTAAAAACTCGAAGAAGCCTGAACGCCCGCTATGTTGCCCGCGGAATAAGAATCGAGAACGATCATATCGTTTCTTGCGGAGCCGACGATTCCGCCTGCGTAAGAAACGTCTTTCGCGGTCGCTCTGACGCTTGCGTAATTCACGCAGTTGACTATACTTACGTTTGAACCGCTGTTATAACCGACGATTCCGCCGACAAACTGACCGCCGTACACTTTACCGTCCGACACGCAGTTGACGATTGCCACCGCGCCCTTCGTGCAGGAAACCGTTCCGACGATTCCGCCGTTGGAAGCGACTTCGAGTTTGCTGTCTTCCGTGCCGTCGAACTTGCCGACGATCGTTTCGACCGCCGCGCGGCAGTTACGGACGTACGCTATATAAGCCATCTCTTTGTCGTAAACTTCGAGTTCTCCCGCGACTCCGCCGATATGCGCGACGTTCTTGGTCAGAAGTCTGGTTTCGACGGTTCCGCTCGTTTTAACGTTGACGAAATTAGTGAGAACGGCATAACCGACCGCTCCGCCGATATACGCGCCGATCGTGCTTTCGCCCGAAATGGACTCGACGACGTATTTTACGTCTTCGAGCGTAAGGTCGTATACGTTAGCCCTATTCGTATACCCGAACAAGCCGACGTAACCCACCGACATACGCAAAGTCTGGGTTATGGTAAGGTTGGATATTTTATGTCCGTTTCCGTCGAAAGAGCCTCTGAAACCGCCTTTGACTTCCGTCGTTCCGTCATCATTTTCAACGGTAACGGGTTTGCCCGCCGAAACGTATTTTTCATCCGCCATATCGATATCGTTTTCGAGGCGGAAGAACGACGAAGCGTATTCGCCGTCATCGTCGGGGTTGTTTATTCTGTCGGCAAAATCGAGAAGATCGTCCGCAGTTTTTATAAGATAAGGATTTTCTTTCGTGCCGTTCCCTTTAGGATCGACGACTGAAGTCTGTTGAGAATCCGATTCGGTCGGCTGTCCGGTTTCCGACACGGATTCGGACGCAGAATCGGGCACGGACTGGGAATCGCCCTTCTTTCCGCACGACGAGAACGCAAGCGACGTTAAAATCGCCAGCGCGATCGTCAGAATAAGTAATAATTTCTTTTTCATGATTGCTCCTGTTTATTCGGATATTTCCGAAAGATATACGACGGACGTTTCGCTTTTGAACGCCTTTGCGCCGTCGGTTTTTGTTCCTGATATCTTGTACTTTTTGACGAGAACGTCCTCTTCGCCCGATCTGTCTACTTCGTAAGCGAAAAGTTCGCCGTTCTCTTCTTTATAAACGTAAACGTATTCGATTTCTTCCTTTTCTCCGTCGAAATCCTCTATTACGGTGAGCGTCATATACGCGTAAGTATACTCGGATTTGCTTCTGCCGTCGAAACTGACGGTCGAGCCGTCGTCGGCGACGTAAACGCCCTGATATCCGTCGGGAACGGTAAGCACGCCGATCGTCTTCAACGAAGAATCGACTATCGCGAGAGTGTTCTCGTCGACGTAATAGATGAAATAAAGGAACGTTCCGTCTACTCTCAACCTTACGTAATTTTCGTCGACGTAAGTTATCTCGACTTCAAGATCGGCGAACATGCCTTTGGCTGTGCCGGTCATATCCATATTTTCGGTGGAATAGAAGAACATATCGTCCGAAATGAGATATTTTTTGCCGATCGCGCGATGATATATTCCGACGTTTTCGGTGATGACTTCGCCGTTTTTGCTGACGGTGGTTTTCGTTACGCCGTTCGTGGTTTCAAACACGAATTTATAAAGTTCGGTAGATCCGTCCGTGATTATTGCCGTGATGGAGTTTTCGCTTTCGGTAACGGTGTAATCGTATTCGGTTACCGCTCCGTTCGCCGTAACTTTGGCTTTGCCGAGTCCGACGGGGCTTTTGCCGTTGAACTCGATTATATCGTCGCCCACGTGATACTTATAAAGGCTCACTTCGTCGGGAGATTTGCAAACTTTTTCGTCGATGAGGACGTCGTTTCCGCTGAGTTTCACGGCGTAAGTTTTACCGTTATACGTAAACGATGCGGTTGCATTCGCTCTGTCGTAATGATATTTAACGTCCGTCGAAACGCCGTTTTCGATTACGGAAACGCTGCCTATCGCCTTCCACGTTCTACCGTCGGAAAGCGCGAAATCGATATTGTACTCGCCGAGTCCGTTGAACACGTACTGCGTTCCGTCGGAAGAATTCCACGTACCTTTGAACGGGTCTTCGTAACACATATTGAAGTCGTCCACGAGCATACCGGTTTCGGCGTAATAACCGACCATATAAAGAAGGGTTGAGTTGTCCTGCTTGCTCGTCACTTCGTTGAACATTCCGTATAATCTCGTGCGGTAGTACATAGTGACGGAAATTACGTCCTTTCCGATTTTAGATTCATACGATTTTTCGGCGATATAAGTGAAATCCACGTTATTGGAATCTCTGCCGTGGCCGTAACCGTCCTTGCCTATTCCGTAAAGAACCATGGTATAATTGAGCAACGTTTCCTTCCACACGCCGATATAACTTCCCTCTCTGCCGTAAACGGTTTCCGTTCCGTTATCGGTTACGACGAGAAGTCCGCTATCGTTGAACGCGGCGGTCATTCCGCCGAACGAAACCGCATCTCCGTTTATTTCGTAAGAATAAGTTCCGCCGTTATACTTCACTTCGCCCTTGCCGTCGAATTCTATCGTTTTGCGGTTCGCGAAGCCTGTTTCCCAAAGTCCTTTATAAATATCGGTTTTGGAAATCGTAAAATCGAATTTCGAGGACTGCATCGTTTTGCCGTCCGAAGAAATGCTCGCGCTGCCCGATTCCGAGCCCATTTTTATCGTTACGGAGTTTCCGTTGCACGAATAAGTAAATTCGGAATAATCGCCGTCCGCATCGGTTATAGATCCCGTGCCGTCGGAAAGAAAACTATAAACGGAGCCGTCGGACGCATACCAATTGCCCATCGCTTTGTTGAGTTTGTTCGCCGTTGCCGCGTTGTCGGGCTTCGCGAAGAAAACCGTGTCGTAAATTTCGAGTTTATCGCCGACGATATCGCAATAATAGTCTGCGGTGAGATCATATTTTTTCGTGTCGATGTCGGGATATCTGATATAAGCGAAATATCCGTCTTTTATGAGGATTTTTTCGCCGTTATAGACGTACATATAACTCGCGACGATACCGTCGTAAATCATAGTCATTTTGCCGTTATCGTCAAATACGAGTTGAATTTCGATATTTCTTACATCGCCCGACTTCGACGCCTTTATCGTGAGATAATATTCGCCCTCAACGTCCGCATAATCGGCAAACCCGACGTATATATCGACGTCGTTCGTGAGAAGATAGCAGGAAGGAACTCTTTCGGTGAGTTCTTTGTCGAAGAAATATCCGTAAGAGATTCGTCCGTTATCCGCGGTGAAGGTGTTCATTCCCGTTCCGTCGTAAACAACGTATACCGGCAAAACTCCGTTCGCGGTAACCGTGTCCTCGGTGAGCGTGAGCGGCTTGCCGTCCTTATCGGATTTCGTCACTTCCGTGCCGAATATGAAGCGGGCGTGAATACTCTGCTCGGCGGTTTCGTCGTATAAAGGAACGATTTTTCCGTTATCCGTCTGCCAGTCGGCTTTGTTCCAGCCGGCGAGCTCGCAAACCTTGCCGAGGTTTTTAAGGTCGTAAGAAGTTCCGTTTTGATCAAACGATCCGCTCTCCGCGTTGTAAACGTTCTTAACAACCGCTTTTCTCGAGTCTACGCCCATCTGAGCGTCGTTGAAAACAAGTCCGCAGACTTCGCTCTTCTCGCCTTCCGTTCCGGAAGAAAAAGCGCACGTAAGTTTAGCCGCGGAAACGCAATGCGTTGCCGAAGTTTCGTTATCCGCTCTTCCGCAAATAGCGCCCGCGATCGATTCTTTCTGATTGATGAGCGCGCTGATTTTTCCGCTTACGTAACAGTTGGCGAGGGAAGATTTCTCTCTGAGATAACCGACGATACCGCCCGCGTTCTGAATTTTGCCGCTTATTTCGCCGTTGAACGAACAGTTGTAAACCGAAGCCGCGACCGCCGCCGACGCGCCGAAAGACGCGCCCGCGATTCCGCCGACGTTATAAAGCGGATAATCTCCGGAAGAGGAAAGCGTTCCGTCCACGCGGCAATAAGAAATCGAAGCCGTGTAATCGGGAGCGTAACTCTGCATAAATCCGCAGATTCCGCCGAGGTGAAGAGCCATATTCTCTTCGTTTATCGTGTTGACCACGCTGTAACTGCCGCTGAAACCGCAGTTGATTATATCCGAACCGATATTGTAAGAAACAATGCCGCCGGCGATATAATTGAGTTTGGACGACGTTTCGAGAACGATATCGTTTTTAACGTTCAGATTTTCGAGCGTTGCGGTGACGATATAACCGAACAACCCGGCATAGCCGTTTTCGGCGTTGATGTTGAAATCGGAAAGAGTGTGTCCGTTTCCGTTAAAATTCCCGGAGAAATACAAATTTGCGTTGTCTGCAACCGGATCGAGCGTTTCGCCGTTGAAATCGATGTCGGAAGTCAGTTCGATATACGCTTCCTTATATTTGTCCGAACCGCTGTTAATGCTGTCCGTGAATGTTTTGAATTGAGAAGCGTTCGCAATTTTATAAGGACTTTTAATCGTTCCCATACCTTTTATCACGGAATCCGCTCTCGTAAGCCCTTCAACGGAAACCGTTACCGAACTTTGCGCCACGAACGAATATTTGCCGGCGGCGTCGGGAGTGAGAACCGAGTTGCCCGCCTTTACCGCCGGAGAACCCTCGTAATAAGGCGATACGCGCAAGCCGAACGACACGGTCGTTCCCTTTTTCACGTTTCTCGGAATGCTTCCGTCGAACAAAAACTCCGCGTAACTTTCGTCCTGCCACCTGATTCTTACCGTTTCGTCGGGATTGTCCGGATTGTCCTGTCCGCCCTTTTCTTTCCATTCGGCTACGAGCGTTATATCTTCCGTTACGGGCGTAGAGAAAACGTAATACCCGTCCGCGCCGTTCTGTTTCCAGCCGATGAATTCAAAACCCTCTTTCGTCGGAACGCCCGGTTCGGCGACCGCTTCGCCTTTATTGACTTCGACTACGCTGTCGCTCATACCGTTGCCGTAAGAAAAAGTCACTTTCAACTTCTTCCCGCAACCCGTACAAGCGAGCGCGGCGACGCACAATATAACGGTCAATAACGCTATCAATATCTTTTTATCTGACCTGTGTTTAATCATAATGCTCCTTGTTTCGTTTGTTCCGGACAAAATTCAGACCGACCTTGCCCGTCCGCAAATTTGCTTACTTCATCCCCGATAAAATCTCTGCCTTACTTTTTGAAAAACTTTTTGATTTTCTTTTCTTCGGCTTCCTTTAAGGCGCGTTCTTCCTCTTCTTTTTGTTTCACGAGAAGTTCGTCGTAATAAGCGGCGTTACCCATAACTTCTTCGTCGTACTTATGGCAAGCCACCATATGTCCGCCGCCTGCGTCGCGGAACTCGGGTTCAAGCAACTTGCACGCGCTCATACACTCGTTGCAACGGGTGTGGAATTTGCATCCCTTGGGCGGGTTTGCCGGCGAAGGAATGTCGCCCTGCAAAACGATTCTCCTGATCTTCGTTTCGGGATCCGGAATCGGAATCGCCGAAAACAACGCCTTCGTGTAAGGATGAAGCGGGTTATCGAACATTTCTCTCTTCGAGCCGTATTCGACCATATTGCCGAGATACATAACGCCCACTTCGTCCGAAATATGCTCCACGACCGAAAGATCGTGCGAGATAAATATATATGAAAGGCGTTCCGTTTCCTGAAGGTCCTTAAATAAGTTGATTATCTGAGCCTGAATGGAAACGTCGAGAGCCGAAACGGGTTCGTCGCAGATGACGAGTTTCGGCTTTAACGCGAGCGCCTTCGCTATGCAGATACGCTGTCTTTGTCCGCCAGAGAATTCGTGCGGGTATCTGTCGAAATAATGCGGCTGAAGTCCGCATTTTTTCATTATGTCTACGATATAATCCTTATATTCCGATTCGGGAACGATCTTGTGAACTTTGACCGCCTCTCCGACGATCTCGCCGACCGTCATTCTCGGCGAAAGCGACGAATAAGGATCCTGGAAAATCATCTGAAAATTCGGGCGGACTTTTCTGAGAGCCTCGCCTTTAAGTTTTTCTATGTGCTGACCTTCAAAGACTATCTCGCCGTCCGTGGGTTCGTAAAGCCTGAGTATCGTTCTTCCGAGCGTGGTTTTTCCGCAACCGGATTCTCCGACTATGCCTATCGTCTGCCCCTCTCTGAGCCTGAGCGAAACTCCGTCCACCGCTTTGAGATAAACCGTGTTCTTCTTCATAAGGCTCTTGGATATCGGGAAATATTCTTTGAGATTGTTGACTTCGAGAATGTATTTCTCTTCTCCGCCTTTTACGGCAACGTTATCAGCCATTGCTGAGCCCCTCCTTTAACGCGAGATAACACGCGACGTAATGCGTGGGCGAAACCTGCACCATCGGCGGATAACCGTTTTTGCACACGTTGCATTTCATATTGCACCTGTCCTTGAAATAGCAGGTTGAAGGCATATTCACGGGGTTTGGCACGTTGCCGGGGATACTGTAAAGCCTGTCGACCTCTTTCCCGACGACGGGTTTGCTCTTCTGAAGCCCTATCGTGTAAGGGTGCATCGGGTTCTTGAATATCTCCGTAACCGTACCCTTTTCCACGACTCTGCCCGCGTACATAACCACGACGTAATCGACCATTTCGGCGATAACGCCGAGATCGTGCGTGATGAGCATTATGCTTCCGCTGATTTTCTCCTTAACGTCGCGGAGAAGATCGAATATCTGCGCCTGAATGGTGACGTCGAGCGCGGTTGTCGGTTCGTCCGCTATAATGAGTTTCGGGTTGCAGCAAAGAGCCATGGCTATCATAACCCTCTGACGCATACCGCCCGAAAGTTCGTGCGGGTAAGATTTGTAAACGTGTTCGGGCATCGCTATGCCGACGAGGCGAAGCATTTCGAGGCTTCTTTCCTTTGCGGCGATTTTGTCCGCGCCGTCCACGTGAAGCAACGTCACTTCGTCGAGTTGGTTGCCTATAGTGAATACGGGATTAAGCGAGGTCATCGGCTCCTGAAAGATCATCGCGATTTCTCTGCCGCGTATTTTCGACATTTCCGACAGCGGCATTTTCGCTATATCCACAACTTCGTCGTGTTCCTCGAAAACCTTTCTGAAACGCGGTTTGCCTTTTCCGTCCACCGACTGTTTCGTTATGGGTTTTCCGTCATCGCCGACAACGACGTTTCCGTTTTCATCCCTGACTTCTTCCATAATCGGCTCTTCGCCGACGGGAGTTTTAACCGTGGAACGGAAACGTATGCTTCCGTCGACGATTTGCCCCATAGGCCCCTGAACAAGCTGCATAAGCGACAAACTCGTGACCGACTTTCCGCAACCGGACTCGCCGACCACGCCAACCGTGGAACCCGCGGGGATATCGAACGACACGCCGTTGACAGCCTTAACCACGCCGCTGTCCGTATAGAAGTATGTGTGAAGATTATCGAATTCGACGATATTTCTGTCGTCCTTCATCCGGGTTATATAATCCGATTTTTTATAAGCCGCTCTTTTCTTTTTGAGAATCTTTATTTCTTTCGCATTTTCTTTCGCGATGTTTCTCGATTCCCTGGCGGATATATAGTGTTTTTTATCTTCCATTTTATCACCTCATCGCCTTGGGATCGTAAGCGTCGCGCAAGCCGTCGCCGACAAAGTTAAACGCGAGAACGGCGAGAACTATGCAGATACCCGGAGAAATCCAGAGATTGGGATAATTTCTGAGCGTGGTGTTGTTCGCCGCCGCGTTGATCATGTTGCCCCAGGTTGCGTATTCTGCCGGCAAGCCTATTCCGAGATAGCCGAGCGTGGCTTCGGTGAGAATGATTCCGCCGAGTCCGAGCGTCATCGAAACGATGAGTTGCGGCATTACGTTCGGGATAAGATGTTTGAAAATCTTTCTGCCGACGGGAAGTCCGCTCGCCTCCGCGCTGAGCATAAAGTCCTGCTCTCTGAGCGAAAGAATCTGACCTCTTACGAGCCTTGCCGTTCCCGCCCAGCCGAATACCGTGAGCATTGCCATAAGTATATACAATTTCGCGGGACCGGTGACGTCTTTCGCGTCCAAAGCGACGCCGATAATCATCATCATCGGGAGCGTGGGGACGCAGTTGAAAATATCGACTATTCTCATTATAACCTGGTCTACCCAGCCGCCGAAATAGCCCGCAAGTCCGCCTAAAAACACGCCTAAAAGCGTTTCGAGAATTATTACGACGAAACCGACCGTAAGCGAAACTCTGCCGCCGTACATAAGCCTTGAAAACACGTCGTAACCCTTATCGTCCGTGCCGAGAAGATGCGAAAGCGAGGGCTTAAGATAGTTACTCGGTTCGGAATAAGTGATTATATAAACGGGCATATCGCCGTAAACGGGGCTTTCGACCTCTTTGCAATACTCTTCTACAACCGCCTGCGATTCGTCGGGCGTGCGTTCGCCCCAGATGAATCCGAACGGAAGAAGAGGACCTAAAAACGAAAAGATAAACAACACCACGAGCATTATAAGCCCCGTCATGGATAATTTTGAACGGAAAAATCTCTTTAAAACGAGTATCCCCGGGCTGAGAGTTCTGCTTGTTATTTCTTCCGTGCTTATCTCGTTTTCCTCTTCGTATTCGCCGAACGCGTTTTCCTCGGAAACGATTTTCTTAAGTTCTTCCTCGCTTGCCGCGGAAAGTTCCGCTATTCTTCTGCGTTCGCCGAAAAGAGTATCGGTAGGATTGTCGATAACTGTTTTTTCTTTATTCTCTTCCATACCTCTCTCCTTTATCTGCCGAGTTTTACTCTCGGGTCGACGACCGCGTACATCAGATCGCTCAAAAGCGTTCCGACAACCGTTAAAACCGCGATGAACATGTTGTAACCCATTATGAACGGGATATCCGCCACGACGAGAGCGTCGTATGCGAGTTTACCGATACCCGGAATACTGAAAACCGTTTCGGTTATCATCGCCCCGCCGAACAAACTCGGCAGAATTCCCGCCATCATCGTTACGAGCGGAATCATAGTATTCCTGAAAACGTGTTTATAAATTACTTTGTGTTCGCTGAGCCCTTTGGCGCGCGCCGTTCTTACGTAGTCCGCTTTTAACGCTTCGAGAGTGTTCGTTCTCGTGTAACGCATGAGCGAGCCGACGGACAGAATGACGAGAACCGACATGGGCAAAACCATATGCCAGAGGTTATCGCCGAATCTGACGAGCCAGGAAGCGTCCTTGGGGATAGACGACGAAGCGATACCGCCGACTTCGAACCAGCCGAGATCTACCGCGAAAACCTTGATCGCGAGCGCGGCAAGGAAGAACGTGGGGAGCGATATGCCTATCATCGCGAGAACCGTGACGGTATAGTCCACCACGCCGTATTGATTGACGGCGGCTTTGATTCCGAGCGGAATCGCAATGAGAAATTGCAGAATAGTTGCGATAAAGGCTATCGCGAACGATATTCCCATATTCTGAGTTATAACGTCCTGAACGGGGCGTTTATACTTGAACGACATTCCGAGGTCGCCTTTGAGCATATTGCCGAGCCACTTGAAATAGCCGCCTAAAACCGCGCCGAATTTATCGAAAAATCCCGCCAGACGATAGTTGACTTTACCTTCGATTTCGCCGAGTTTGTTTTCGGTAAAAACTATGTTTCTGATCGTTTTGAAGTCGTTTTCGTCATCGGTTACGATTTTATAAGTTCCCGATTCAACAACCGTGAGAACTTCGTCGATCGTTATAAGGCGATCATCGTCGCTCTCCTCCCCCGATTCGCCGTCGTTGTCCACAGCCGCGCCCTTGCTCTGAACTTTGCAGACAGAGTAAGTTCCGTCGGCATTTAAAATAAGCCTCGTGTTCCTGCTTCCGTCGAAGTCGCCTGCATACCACTCCGCAAAAGTCTTTATGCCGAGCGTTACGTCCTCTTCGTAAGTGACTTGTTTCGTGTTTTTGGTAAAAGTTTTGCCGGCAAAAGAACTGCCCTCGCCCATTTCTATTTTCAAATAGGCGTCCGGCATGGACAAACCGTATAATTCCTTTATACGGTCAACGTCCTCCTGCTTCATCGTGCCTTGCTGCACTGCCGAAGAATACTGATTATCAACGTAATCGGTGGGCATAAACCTCGCGAGAGCGTAAATGATGACCGAAACTCCGAACAGGATCAGCACGGCAAGAAGTAATCTTTTTACCACGTATTTTAACATATCCATATATACTGCGTCCTGCCGCGGCGGCGGGTTAATCGCCGCCGCGTGTAAAATTTATAGTGTTGCCCGCTTTTACGAGCGTTTTTTATTACAGGTAATTCAACTCCCAGATTCTCGAAATAAGTCCGTTATAAGGCGAACGTTCGTTTTCGGGCGTCATCGTCTTTACGTCGAGAACGTTTTTGTTATAAGCCATCATATCTTTTCTCTGGTACGTCGGGAATTCTACCGCGAGTTCCATGATCTTGTTGAGAGCGTTGGCGTAAATTCTCTTTCTTTCGTTTTCGTCGATCGTCGCTCTGCCCGCGTCGATAAGTTCGCTGAGGTCGGTTATGATCTGATATTCCTGCTTATACGCGCCGTTTTTACCGCTCTTGATCTGCTTATATCCCCAGTTAGAAGTGGAACTTGCCTGAGAATCGATATGGTAAACCTGATACATATCCGGGTCGATCGTGGACGACCATGCCGCCGCCCATACGGCAAGTTTGCCGGAAGAAAGATCGCTGAGCGCGGTCTGCGAAGTTACGACCTTGACGTCGAAGCCCGCTCTGTTGAGAATGGACTGAGCCCTGAGGAACATTTTATACGCCGGATGGTCGGTGGAGCCGCCCGCTATCGTAAGTTTATAGTTAAGCGTATCCGTTCCGAATCCCGCGATATCCTTTTCGTAAACGCCGTTGCTGTTCTTGGTGTAACCCGCCGCTTTGACGAGCGCCTCGATTTCGCTGCCGGTGCTGTCGTACTTGTAATCTTTCTTTTTCCCGTTTTCGTCCGTATATTCGTAAACGCCGACTCCTCTGGGGTAAGCCCAACTGTTGGTGGACATAGGTCTTCTGATTATTTCGGCAAGACCGCCCTGATAATAGTCGTTTACGATAATGCTCGTGTCGAACGCCTTCATTATCGCTCTTCTTACGTTGATATTCGGAACGAAACGAGGGTTGACGCCCACGTAGCCGTAACCGCTCGTGGATATTTCGACGTGACCGACGCTCGAGGAATCCGCGTATTTTATGTTATCCTGCGTTGCGCTCGGCTCGCCGTAATCGACGTTGTTCTGCTTGATTGCGTTTATGATCTGGTCGGACTCTACGACCTTATAAGTTACGTATTTGATTTTCGCGTTGGAAAGCCCCGAACCTACTGTTTCAAAATAGGGGTTGCGGACGTAATAAATCATGTTGTTGTTGAAGAACGCGCTCGCCGACGACTTTTCGTTACCGCTTTCGTCGGAAGCCATATAACAACCCGCGCCTACCGGCAAGCCCACTTTATCTCTTCCGTTGACGACATCGGTCATAAAAGTACTGTTACCGAATTCAAGACCGAACTCGCCTTTGCTCGCGTCGAAAGACGCGATGTAATCCTTCGTTACGCCCGTTTCGGGGTTAGTCCAGGAATGAGTCGAATAATAGTGCATGGGAGCGACCGTGAAAGCGAAGTTATAAATCGCCTTGGGGTCTACGCCGTTGATTTTTATCGTAAGAACGTCGTACTCGCCGTCAAGTTTCTTGCCGTTGAACGCGGACGATTCCTTACGCGTGGTTATTCCCGAAATGGTAGGCACAACCTTTTCGCTCTTGGCAAAATATTCGGTTTTCGCTTCCTGCGTGAACAAATCGGAAATCGTCGTCGCGGTCGCCCAGTAGTTAACTATGTTGTAGAAGTTATCGCCCTTGGTTCTGGTGAGATCGTACTCCCCTTCTTTATTCCTGGGGAAATAGTTTTCGTGTACGCTGTTTATGCAGTACTCCTTTATCGCGTTTTCCTTGCTCAATTCGGGATGTTCGTCGATATACGGCTTAATTTCGTCCTCATAGCAAGCATTCGCTTCTTCTTCGTTCAACTTATAATTTCCGTCGGCGTCTTTCAGGGGATATCCGGGTTTTTCGGGGTTTTCCTGAAGGAAATTGCTGTATCCGCCGTCGTTATAAAGGAATATCTGCCAGACTTCGGTGAAATTCCAGTCCTTATAAGATTCCTTGTCTATACTGTTCCAGTCCGTCGTAAGTTCTTCCTTGAACTTTTCCGCAACCGTTTCGAAATCCTTTTTGGCGGAAGCCTTCTTCTCGTCGCTCCAGTCGCCTACGTAATCGGGTCTTTCGTCGTTGGGAGTCTGCGCGTAATTGTAGCGGACAAAGTCCACAAGATCGCCGATACGTTGATTTGCTTCGCCGATGAATTGTTCCTCGAAAGCCGATTCGTCGCCTACCTGTTCGCTCTGCTGACGATAGCTTTTAAGTCCGACTATATCGGTCGAATAAATAGTGGCGGAACCGGAGTAAGAGGGATCGAGATAAACGTAAAGGTTGAAAAGAACGTCCTTTATCGTAAGAGGCTCGCCGTCCGAGAACTTTATTCCGTTTTTGATGAGAAATTCGTAAGTCGTGTAAGCGCCTTCGGTTTTGGACGTGTAATCCTTGGCAACCGTAGGTTCGTTTTCACCGCAGACGATTTTGCCCTGAGAATCGGTGCTGAGCATTCCGATCTGAGTAAGTCCCGTTATCGACGAATCGTATGCCGACGAAGAGAAATACGGGTTGAAAACGCCGTCCGGCGCAGAAATACTCATCGTGAACGTGCGTGTTTCGGGATCGTTCGCCTGCGGCTTGTTAGTCGAGCAGGCGACAATGATTCCCACCGTTCCGCCGACGGCGACAACGCACGCGAGAATGATTGCGATCAGTTTCTTTGAAAGTTTCATTTTTGCTCCTTCTAAGGGGTTTTGTTTGCGCGAGCAAACAAAAAGGGTACCCTTTCAATTTTTCTTGTTCTTTATTCTTTAATATTAATTGTTGCCTATCTTTTTTTCTTTGGTTTTAACGCCCGCATAATCGCAGTTTTCGGTCGCCGCCGATCCTTCCGCGATCCATTCGTAAACGCTCGACGTAACGTTTGAACCGTAGTCGTAATAAAGCGTTCCGTCAACGGTTACGTTTGAAATTTTCGCCCCTTCTTTCGCCGAGTAAGCAAAGAAGCCGGCTTTGAATTCTCCGCTCGAAAATGCGACTTTGAATTCTATCGTCGCGTTTTCGATAACGAGATCGTGAACGTAAGCGTTCTGCCCCAACTCGCCGAAAATACCCGCGCCGAAGTTTCTTCTGTCGCAAACTCTCTTGAGCGTTATTCCCGAAATCTTATGACCGTTTCCGTTGAATTCGGCGTTATAATCGCCGTAAACCCACTCGGCAGACGAGAAATCGAGATCCTTGGTAAGGTAGATATTGCCGCCTTTTGCGAGCGCTTTTATAAGAGCCTCCTCGCTGTCGACGATATTCCAGTTTCCTTCGATGAACTTGACGAAAACCGTTATATCATCCGTCGCCACCGTACAAGGCCATGCAAAATCGATCGTACATTCCGCGTCGGAATAATACCCGAACAGCGTGTATCCGTCTTTCTCGGGAGCAAGAACGGTGGGCTTTTTCAGAACCGTCCCGGGCATCTCGGGATTGGAATCGAGAATCGCCGCCTCGTTAAGCGGATCTGCGGCGTCGTACAGGTCTGCGTCGATATATCTCATGATAGCCGTCCTGACGAAGTTGGCGTAAAGCGTCATATTGCCGTTTACACGCATCGAAGCGAAATCCCATTTTGTATCGAGAACCGCTCTGCCCGTTTCCTCGTTCTTAATCACGTTGCCGTCGGCGTCCGTTTTGGCGATATACCACCCTTCGAGATAATAACCGGGAACTTCGCCTTTACGGAAGTTTTCGTTATCGCCGGGCTGAATACCCACGAGCGAACCTTCCAGCACGCCTAAATACTGATTTTTGCAGTTGGACTCCGTTTTCCCCGTGTTATAATCGAAAGTTACGAGATAATCGTATTTTTTAACCGACTCGCCTTCGCCGCACGAGCATAATGCAAAACAGCATATGCTCGCAAGGGCGCAAAGCAGCGCGATAAGAGCGCATTTTTTGAATCTGAATTTATTTATCATATCGGTTACCACAACTTATTTGACTTTTTTCTTTTTGAGATAAAGCAACGCTACGACCGCCGCGGCGACAGCCGCAACGCCGACTCCTCCGCCGACCAGCGCGCCGACAAGACAACCGGATTTGCCGTTATCTTCTCCGCCGTTGCTTTCGCTGTTTTCTTCGACGTTCAGAAGAAGATTGACCGAATACGACTTGCCTTCGTAAACGCAGGTGACGACGACTTTTTCGTCGCCGTAAACGAGCGTCGTTTTATCAACCGCGTAATCGTTGACGATAAGTTCGGAATCGTCGTCGAAAACAAACTTGACGACCATTCCTTCGGCGTTGAATTTTTCGCCGGAAACGTATCTCGTTTTATCGGGAGTTTTCTCTATTTTAAGTTCTTTGACCGCGACGGGCTGACCGAATTCTTTCTTCTTTTCCCTCAAAACCGATTCGTAAGCGGTAAGGGCTTTGCTCTCTTCGCCGACAAGCGCGAGCTGATCGGGATCGGTGATTTTGTTGAATTTCAGTCTTGCCGCTCTCGCGAGTTCCGCCGCTTCGGAAATTGCGGCGAACGAAGTCGCGTTGCCGATTTCCTCAACGGATTTCGCGGCTTTGAGCGCGTCTATCGCTTCCGTGAACGCGTGAGTCGTTCCGTCGGGAAGAATCTGCTCCGTTCTTTCGACCGTAAAGAATCCTTTCCAGATTTCGTTGTCGTAACCCGTTCCGTTCTTGGGAACGATCGCCTTAAGATTGAATGGTTTCGTCTGATACGCTTCCTTGAAATACTCGTTGCAAAGGATTTTCGCAACGTAATCATAGAAGTTCGAGTAATATATAGTCGAGCCGAGAACGTTGCTGCCGCTTCTGCCGAAAATTATCGCTTCGATTGTGTCTGAATCCATATCCGAAGCGTCTACGAATTCGGAGAGAAGAACGGGCGCTTTCACGCTGTTGAACTTATACTCCGTCACGTTGGAATCATAGAAAGCGTAACTGCCTATTCTCGAAACGGTGTAAGCGAATTCGATATTCTTAAGAATTCTTACGCCCTCGAACGCGCTGTCCGCAACGGCGCAGGTGTTTTGCAGCGTGACGTAACTCTCTCCCTCTTTTGCGGCGGGATATTGCAACAAAACAAGTCCGTTTGCCGTTTTCGCATACAACACACCGTCCGATGAGAACACGTTTTCGCCGTTTGCGGTGATGCTTTTTAGCGTTTTGATATTTGCGAACGCGCCGCCGCCGTAAGCGTATTCGTTACGGCTTTTCACTTCGTCGAGCCTGCCCTTTTCGTCGTATTCCTTCCATTCGTAGTTTACGTTGAAACTATCGAAGGACGCGGGAAGGACGACCGTTTCGAGTTTCGTATCGGAAAAAGCGTATCTGCCAACGGTTTTAAGTTTGCCGAAAGTTACCGTTTCAAGCGGCGTTTCCATGAACGCGAACGAGCCGACTTCTTCGGCGTTGTCGAGATTAGCGGACGTAAGCCCCGTGGACGAGAACGCGCCGTTACCGATTTGTTTCGCCGCGTTAAGTTCCGCCGATTTAAGGTTTACGCATCCGAAGAACGCATAATCGCCTATGAATTCAACCCCGTCGAGATTAACGCTTTCGATTGCCGAACAATTGAAGAACGCGGACGCGCCGATTTCCTTAACGGTTCCCGGCAAAGTTACGTTCGTAAGCGTTTCTCTCTTCGTGTTGGACATAAACGCCGACGCGCCTATTATCGTGGTTCCGTCGCCGAACGTTACGGACTGAAGTTTGTTCGCGTTGACGAACGCGCTCGCGCCCATTTCCGTGACCGCGCCGAATCCGGCGTTTACTATTCCGGAAGAAAGGAATGCGTTTTCGCCTATGGAACGCACGCTCGGGAACTGGGCCTCTCCGAGTTTACCGCAACCGTTAAACGCGCGCTCGCCTATAACTTCGAGTTTATCCGCGACGATTGTTTTAACGCCGGAATCTCTGAAAGCGGATTCGCCTATCTCCGTAAGTTCGGCGAACACGTAATTTTCAACCGCGCATCCTCTGAACGCGTAAGGTTCGATTTTCGTCACGCCGTCGAGTCCGGTTATCGTTTTAAGCGCGGAAGTTTCCGCGAACAATCCCTCGGGTATCACCGTTATAGTCGAGTTGAGTTTCACGCTCGTGAAACTGCTCCCCGCAAGCGCGTACGCGCCGAGTACGGTTACGCCCGAAAGGTCTATCGCGCCTTTTGTCTGCAAGCCCGAAAGCGCGCCTTTGCTTATCTTAACTACAGTTTCGGGAAGAACGTAATTCGTTGTGGAACAAGGCACCGCCACAAGTTCGGTTTTGTTTTTATTATAAAGGACGCCGTTTTCGACCAGATAAATATCGTTGGAACCGTTGCAAGAGCCGTTTATCGCGAATCCCGACGAACCGGAAGCCACGAACATCGCGCAATCCCTGAACACGTTTTTGCCGAAACTTACCTCCGCGTTGCCCACGTCGAGAGTTTTGATTCTCGACTCCGAGAACGCTTCGTCGCCGATTTCGTACTTACCGGCAGGCAGAACCAGTCCGAGAAGTTTCGTCGTGCCGGCGAATGCTTTTTCGCCTATGCCTTTGAATTCGACGTCGACGCCGGGTTCAAACGTAAATTTCGTAAGTCCTTTACAGCCGTCGAACACGCCCGCCTTAAGGTAAGAGCCTTTGAACGTGAAGAGTTTAAGCGACGCGCAGTTTGCAAACATCCTTTCGCCGATGTCGGTGAACTTCGAGGTTTCGACCGTTTCGAGCGAAGTACAATCTCTGAACACTTCCCTTCCCGTTACGCGGAGTTCGGAAATGTCTATCGATTTAAGCGACGTGCAACCCGCGAACGCGGAATCGTTAGCCGTGGTAAGACGTTTGGAATTCTCGATCGTCACGAGCGACGAGCAGTTTTCAAACGCGCTCTTGCCGATGGTTATCGCGCCGTAATAATCTTCGTAGGTGTTGTTTTCTCTGTCCACAAACTTTTCGAGCGTTATCTTTTTGAGTTTTCTGCAGTTTTTGAACGCTTCCTGTCTTATCGTCGTCAACTGGCTCGGGATAACGATTTCCTCGAGATTTTCGCAACCGTCGAACGCTTTTTCGGGAATCTCGGTAATCGTGCCCGGGAGAATGACTTTTTTAATCGTTTTGTTGTTGCTGAAACACTTCTCGTCGATATACATTACGTTTTTATCCTTGGGTATTTCGCAGATTTCTCCGCCGTAATAATCGTAGAGAGTGTAATTTACTATTCTGTATATATCGCCGACAATGACCTTGACGGACTTTTTGAGCGTTTTGTTCGTTCGATTGTCCGTTACGATGACGTCGACGTACGCCGTGCCTTTTTTGAGCGCTTTTACGTTACCTATAGAATCGACGGTGAGTATATCCGGGATAGACGAAACGAATTCGACTTTGAAATCGGTTATATACCACGGCGACACGCCCGCTCTTATCTGAGCCGTCTGATTCGGATTCATCGTGAAACTCGGATCGACGGAATCGATATTAACCACGTAATCGCTCGAGTTATATACGGGTTCGAGCGTTATTTTCTCGATAACCGGATCGTTCAGTTTTTGGGACGTGACGACGAGTTCCACGCAAGCGTAAATCTTCGCGTTGTCGGCGTCGCCGTCTTTGAGATAAAGCACGGCTTTGCCCGCCGCTTTTGCGAATATCTCTCCGTCCTTCGCCGAAACGTACTGCTGCCCCGATTTGACGTACCAGTTAAGCGATTTGCCGAGCGTCTGGTCGGGAGAAGCGTTTATCACGGGAGCGTAAAGTTCGTTGATCTTCATTTCGAGATCGTAAATCGGATATTCGTAAGAAACACCGGCGGAATCCTTAGCCGTACCCGGTTCGCCGACGTCGGTAAGCCTGCCGTCCGCCGTGGAAACTATCGCCTGATCGGGATATTCGAGAGCCGAGGCAAGATCTATCACGCAGTTCGTCTGATTGAGCGCGTAATCGTCGACGGCAAGATAAAGTTTGCCACTCTTGACGAGTTCGTCGTAATAATCGGTTATATTGATCGAAACGGTACTCTTCTCGCCCTTTCCGCCGTAAACGGGTACGGGATATTCGGAAGCAAGCGTCAGAACGTTTCCGTCCTTATCCTGTTTGACGTAACACGGCATAACGTCCATTACGTACTGATTATCCTGTACGTCTACGTCGAGATAAATGTTGTATTTTACTTTTTTGTTTTCCGTGTAAGGATCGAAACGGATACGATAATCGAGAATCTGCGGAGCTTCGTAGTCCACGGTGAACGTGAAATCGAATTCGTCGTTGGCGGGATGTTCGCCGCCTTCGTAATCGAGCGAACCTTTAACGGTTACGTCGTAAGACGAATTGGATTGGAGATTCCATTCTTTCGCGTCGATTTCGAGCATGATTATCGCGCCGCGGTTTCCGCCGCCCGCCGCGTAAGATTTGCTGACTTTTTCCTTTTTTTTGCGGTATTTTATCTCTCCGGTTACCGAGTCTTTAACTTCGATATCGATCGTTTTCGCGCCGCGGAGAAGCCCCGCGTAAACCATATAAACTTCGTATATCGAACGATTGTTCTTTTCGTCGAAAATCGAGATCGCCGCTTTTTCTTTTTCGGCGTAAATCTTGACGTCCGAATCCGACATTTCGTAAAGGTAGGAACCGAGCGCAATTATATATTTGTCATCGTAATACTGACCGAGAACTCTCGTTTCTGCGGCGGACGCTTTGAGTTTGTCCTCCTCGGGAACGGAAGTGTCCTTTTCGCTTTCCGCGATATCGTAAATACTGTAATCGAACAAAGGCGCGTCGTTCCAGTCGCCGTAGAAAGCAAGATAAGGAAGCCCTATCGTTACTTTCGTTTCTCTGGCGCCGGCAAGCGACACGAAACCTTCGACGTACATTCCGTTTTTGAAGTTCTTGTCGAGTTTTGCCTTGGTTGCGGCGGTGAGCGTTATTTTTACGTTTACTTCAACCGTTCCGTTTGCGGGGACAATAACGTTTTCTCCGCTTCCGAGTTTTCTGCCGCCGACGGTTATTTCGATAACGCTGTCGTCGAGCATATCGGCTTTCTCCGCGACCGTCCTGTTATCGGTTGCGAGAGTTTCCGTCATAACGAAAACCTCGGGCGAATAAACCTCTTCTTTGCCGGATACGTTGTTCACGGTGAAATCGAATTCGTAAACGCCGGTCTTTTTCTTATCGTCGTAAAGTTCTATTTTCGTTTTATCGCTTTCGTTACCGTTTTCATCCTTAACGGTGATGTAACTTTCGGTTTCGATAGCGTTTTTGATACCGGCAAGCCCCGCGCCCTGTTTTCTCGGCGAATAGGGGTTGTTTTCCTCGTTTCTGGCGATAGTCGCGGTACTCATAAGCACCTGATTGACTCTCGCCGAAAGAGCCTTGCCTTTTAATCCCTGCTCTTTGAGATTCTGCCGAAGAAGAGCGATAGCGCCCGCCATGTTCGGCGCAGCCATGCTCGTTCCGCTGTAAATATCGTAACCGCCCGGCACAGCGCTGGTTATTTCGCCGCCGTGCGCGGTTATTTCAGGTTTTAACTGAAGATCGGGCATCGGACCCCAACTCGAGAAGTCCGACATGAACGGACCCGCTTCGAAATCGGAATCGATCTGAATCGTTCCGACGTTTCTCTCCGCCCCCTCGACGATCTTTTTCGCCGCGTCCATCGTTATGGCGCAGGTCGGAATCGGATTATTGACCTCGCCGAGCGACATTCTGATAGTACCCGAAACGTTGTTATAAATCACGCAAGCCGTTGCGCCGGCATCCATCGCGTTGCGGACTTTTTCCTCGAAAGTTATATCGCCTCGCTTTACAAGGGCAATGGTTCCGTCGTACCCGTCGGAATTTTCGATTTCTCTTCTTACTCTCTGAGTGTAGTTCGCCGTTCTGCCTACGCTGCCTATAACGACGTATTTAAAATTAAGGGTTTCGCCTTTCGTTTTGCCGGTAATTCGATACAACTGATCGACGAAATCGAGTTCGTTGCCGTCGCCGTCGGAAGCCTCGGTGATGAACGCAACCTGATCTTCCGTTCCGTTCGCCTGAATGTAAGCCGATTTCTGACCGTTTATCGAAGCGACGGATAAAGCCGCGTCGTAAGTGGAGGGCGAGCCTACCGTGCCGGAATCGGGATTGGAAGCAAGGTTCGTTCCGTTGCCGCCGCCGAAGCCCGAACTGTAATCGTTGCTTGCCGCAACGACAAGGCTTATGCCCGCCTCTTTAACTCTCGCGTAAATTTCGTTGGTGAGTTTACCCGTGGGTTCGTTGTCGCTTTCGGTTGCGAAACCCGCGCTCGAACCGAGACTCATATTGATTACGTCAACGCCGAGCGCGACGCAATCGCTTACCGCGGAAATGATATCGATCGTATCCGCGCCGCCGAGTCCGTCGCTGTCGAGATTATCGGTGAAAACCTTACAGATGACGAGTTGAGCCTGAGGCGCAACGCCGATGAAAGTTTCTTCGGTTTCCTTGTTGACGACGTAATCGCTCTTGCCCGCAACTATACCTGCGACGTGAGTTCCGTGCGTGGAATAGGACGGATAAACGTCCGCGTCGTCGTCCGCGTAATCGTAAGCGTAAGGAATTTTCGCGTTATAATACGCCTTGTCTGCGGTTACTTTGGCATAAAAGCCGTCGCCGGCCTCGGCGATCTTCGTCGCGACGTAGTTTTTATCCCACGCGGGATGCTCGGGCATCGCGGCAAACGCTTCGTGCGAATAGTCAAGACCGGTATCGAGGACAGCGACTACCATCCCCTCGCCTTTCTCGTTTATATTTTGAGAATTATATATACCCGTGGCGTAAACGTTGGCGTCGTTTTTGACGGCGACTTTCGGTTCGGCATATCTCTCGGAAAACTCCACGCGTTTAACACCGTCGATTTTTTTAATCGCCTCGTAATTTGCGGCGTCAACCTTCAAGGCGACGCCGTTGTTAAGAACGCTGTAAGAATATTTGAACTCGTATTTGATTCCGCTTTGGTCGAGTTTATTCAGAAAAGCGTTATGCGAAGCGGTTATGGACTTTTTGAGCGTTTTTGCTCTGCCGCTTGCGGCGAATTCCGAAAATCCGGTGTTGTCGTCCGCTTCTTTTTCATAGGCGGAATACAAATCCTCGCCGTCGAGTTCGACGATTATCCAACGCTCGCCCTCGAACTTAGCCGTTTTGGTTTCAGTCGTCTGAACGACGTCTTTGTTGAAATACTGCGAGCGGAGTTTCGACGTGTCGAGTTCCGTTCTGGCGAGATTTCCCGTCAGCGTTTTCGAACCGTAACTTACGTCCGCTTTGGAAGAATAAGATGCCGCAAACGCCATGGAAATGCATAAAGCCAAAGCCGTGGCGGCTTGCAACGAACCGATGATCTTCTTTTTGTGTTTGAACATTACCTCTCCTGAACGCTCTTCTTTTGTAGTATTTTTTTGAGCGCGCATACTTCTCATTATATCTTATTATACCACATATAACCGAAAAAAACAAATAAAAACCAAGGCAAAAAGGGGCTTTGTCGATTTTCATCGAAAACTTACCGTAATTTCTTAATTATCACAATTCTCTTCTTCCGGCGGCGCGTGTTTCCCCAACCCGTATGCAATGCATAACTTGCATAATTATTCATTTTGCTTTGTTTAAAGGAATGTTTTGCGATGAAATTTATTCGTTTTGATGTTTTTCGCTTATATAAATACTATTTTTTCGTTCCGTAAAATCGGAAAGACTAAGACTTGTGTAAAATATTTATTTATATACAGTATAAGATATTTTGATATCACAACGAAACTTTCGCGATTAAAACGCAAAACAAGAACACGGACGCGAATTTCACTCGCACGATTTACCTTTACAACCGCCGACCGTTATGATATAATAACCTTATATCTATAATGACGTTATATTTAACGTATGGACATATGAGGAGTTTTATGAAGAAAATCATTACCCTTATCCTTACATTGATCGTCGCGCTCTCGCTCGGTTGCGCTCTTACGGCGTGCAAGGATAAGCCCGCCGAATCGGTCGGTTCCGGCAAAGAATCCGTCGGCGAAACAGACAAAGAATCCGTCGGCGAAACAGACAAAGAATCCGTCGGCGAAACGGGCGGAGAATCCGACGCTGCAGCCGCGATGAGCGAAGAAGTTTTCGCAACGTTTAAAGGCAGAGCGCGTTTCGACGGCAGCTACGCTTACGATCACACCGTGGACGAATACGACAAGAAATTCGGCATCGTTACCGTTTTCGGCGGCGAAAACATCTCCATGACCGAATCCGACGCGGAAACGGGCGAGGTTTATTACGATTACGTTTACGGAAAAGACAACCGGAAACTCACCGTTATAAACAGGACCGTAGACAACCAAATCGTCATAACGCCGTCGAACGACCTTTTTGAAGATTATTACAACCCGTTCGACAAACTTTCCGCAAGCGATTTCGTCAGAACGGAAGATAACGTTTTTTCTCTTACCGATAAAGTCAAAGCGAAAGCCGCGGCTGCGGCCTTAACGGGCTGGCGGGAATCGATCGCAATATTCACCGTTACCGTTAAAGACGGAAAAGCGGAAAGCGTTCATATCGTCACCGATAAAATTTACCGGATTGTCGACTCGGAAGATTATTACGTTTCCACTTACGACTTCGCTGTTTCCGAGCACGGAACGGCGGCGGTAGATCCATTCAGACTCAACCCCTACCCGCACGACGCCTCGCACGACGTTTTGCAAGCCGCGCTCGATAACGCCGCGAAAAAAACCGCTTATTCCGTAAGACATCAGGGACACGAAGTCGGCTACGAAGAACCCGACGGCGGCGAAACCCGTCCCGGATACGGCGACACCGATTACAGGGTGTACGTGACGGAAGATATGGTTTACGATTCTTACGTCGGCGAAGAACACGGATTTAAACTTATCGACGGCTACGTTTATCCTTTCACCTATAACGCCACGACGAAAGAAATCGTTTTAACCGACCCCGTAGGACAGGATATGTCCGCCTATAAGTCGATTTTCAACGGTTTTAAGGTGGAACTCTTCACCAAACTCGAAGAAAACGTTTACGTACCGCATAACGGCGCAATCGCGTCCATAGTCGCGCCGTACTTCGCCGAAGGCAACGAAAAAACTCAGTATTCCTACGCCACCGATTTCAGAATAGAACTCAGAAACGGCGAACTTTACAAAGTGATTTTCACATACAAAACTTACGGCATCGAAGAAACGGTTACTCTCACCTACGACTTCGAAACGGAGAACGATCTTTCATTCCTCGACTTCTCGAAAGCGACGAAAACGAGCGTTCTCGATGATTATATCGGACAATATAAAGACGAAAACGGTCACTTCTGCGACGTAAGCAAAAGCGGATTCGTTCTCGACGGCGAGAAAATCGAAATAACCTATTACGGCAAAAACGAACAGGGCTTAAACTGCTCCGTGGGCAAATGGAAAGGCAACGTCGTTTCCATATTCAAAATGTCGTCGAAACAACTTATCGTTCAAAGCGACGATCTGACCGTAAACTACACTCTCACTTCGGTCGAGACCGACGACGTGACCGTTCCCGACGAATTCAAGGGCGTGTGGCAGATTGACAACGACAAGGAAAATCTTCACTATAAACTCGTCGTTCAGTCGCGCGCGGTGTTCTTAAACGGAGAATCTCTGCCGCTGATTTCGTATAAGGAGTCGGAAGGCTTAGCCGCCAAATACGGAGATTCCACGCTTTACGTTATCGATATGAAAGAAGCCGACGGCGAAAAGACGTTGTTCGTCGCAATCGTAGACGGCAAAAACAATTACGTTTCGTTTTATCTTACCTTCGTCGGTTCGGACGTGGGAATCGAGATTCCGAAAGATTACGTTGGAACTTACTCCGACGACGACCATAAGCATACGGTTATAATCACCGCCTCTGCGATTACCGTAAACGGCGAAACGTTCAAACCCGAAACTTACACCGACGCTGACGGGTTTATCGGCACTCTCGGCTCGCAAAAAAACTACTTCATAAGATTCTATGAAATGGCAGGCACAGTCGATAAGGATAAAATCATAGTCGGCACGTTGTCCGACAATTACGTTCTTAAACGCGTTGCCGCTCCTAAGGAAAACTATATCGGCACGTGGGAATCCGACCCCGAAATTACCGCTTATCACTATGAAGTCGTTTTCACCGAAACCGAACTCTTTATCAACGGCGTTTCTTACGACGTCGTATACGACCCGACTTACGGCTACAAAATCAACTGGAACGACCCCGCAAAGCCCTACACCGCCTACATTCTTTTCTATTATAACCGCTACGGCAACCCGATGATGGTTCTTTACGACGACAACGACCTCATGGTCAATCTCTTCAAAAAGAAGGCGACAGCGGTGCCGGCTTATATGGTCGGCGTGTGGAACGGAACGAACGTCCGCAACGACGAATCCGTCGAACTCCGCATATACGAAAACGGCAACATAACGCTTAAAGCGGGCGACGCGGAAGCAGAAGAAATCAAAGCGACCTACGCCGACGACGCGTTTACGTTCGTTAAGGACGGAAAAACCTGGCAGATAACCTACACCGACAGCGAAATCGTGATTTTCGAAGCCGAATCTTTCGACGCGACGCTGACAAGAACGTTCAATTATTTTGTTCCTAAAGGGCTTTACGGTCAGTGGAAAAGCGCCGACGGTTACATGATAAAATTCTCCGGAAACGGCATAGAATTCACCGTTAACGGAATAACGACGACGATTGCCGAAGCGGAAATCGAGGACGGGAAATCGGTTTATTACTTCACGTTCACGCTCGACGGCGTTAAATACAGCGGCGAATACGGAACTTACGGCGACATGATAATGATTATGATATACACGAACAATTCCGATATCCCAAGCGGTACGAAACAACTCAGCCCGATTTCGTAATCGATTTTTTTAAGACACTGAAAAACGCGAGGCGGAAAACCTCGCGTTTTTTATGGCTTTTTATTTTTCGGATGCTGTTTTTTCGGGCGTTTTTTCGGGCGTTTTTTCGGGCGGTGTTTTTCAGATGCTGAGTTACCCGCCCGGCGTTAAGGCATTAACACGTTGAACCGTTAAGTCGTCGGTTAACGCAAACCGTCAGTTGACGCGTATGTCATCAGTTAACGCAAACCGTCAGTTAACGCGCCAAGCCGTCAGGTCAGCCACAAGCGAATCAGGAGATAAGTAAGCAGAAAGCCTGCGAAAACAACGAGAATACGCGGCAGCATCGCGGCGAACATTCCGCCGATCATTGCCCTTTGCTCCTTTTTCGTATACTCTTCTTTCTGCTTCTTTTTAACGTCGTCTTTTTCGGTTTTATTCCTCTTCGGGCGACCGGAAAACATCGCTCTGCGATACTGCGGCAACTCGCTGCCGTCCATTCTCGCAACCGTCATTCCGTTATCCCATTCGTCTTTTTTCTTCTTCATAGTTACATTATAACCTTTATCGACAAAAAAAACAAGCGATATGACTTGACAAAGACTACTCTTTCGGAATATAATATTATTACAATTTCATATTATCACGTTTTCATTCGGGGATGTTCCGAATTCGACTGGATGAAAAAGGGAAAGTATAAGCATACCGTAGGACTCGGCTACGTTAAAACGATAAAACAAATTTAAATGCGAATAATAATCAATTTGCACTCGCTGCTTAATTAACGCGGCGATGTCGGTTTACGGAGATCCCGTCGGCTGTAAACCGGCATAATTTAAGGCGGGGAACGGCTTTTGCGTTTTGATTGCGGCGCAACGGCGGCACTTAGTAATTTACGGCGGAAACAGTCGGTATACAGATAGTTTACGCAAGAGATTTAAAGTATACTAAGTATGTAGAAGGCTTTTCGGTTTTTATTCAACACATGGGTTTGACTCCCATCATCTCCACCACCTTAAACCTAAAACAAACTTCTTGTCGGAAGTAAGTTTTAGGTTTTTTACTTTGAATTTTTTATTGACAAAGCAATTTACATGTGTTATTATTTAAATATCCGTAGAAGTTGTTTTATTAAAGTAATTGAGTAACGTGTTTCGTTTATACTTTCTTTTGCAAGCGGGAGAGTTTAAGCGGTAAATCTTACAAATATTGTTTTGATAAAATAAGACCTGACGTCAAGAGTAGTCTGTCTTTCCGGAGACAGATTCTTTTGTGGTGAAGGTCTTTTTTTCTCCTTCGGATAATAATCCCGGAGGTTTCAGAATGAAACTGCAAAATTTAAATGATCATCTTGACAAAGTTCAAGAAAAAATCGGATACCGCTTTGACAATATCGATTTATTGTTGCAAGCCTTTACAAGAAGTTCCTATTCTACGCAATATGGCGGAGAAAACAACGAGGTATTAGAATTTATCGGCGACAATGTTCTCGATTTATACGTCGTTAAGACGTTAGCCGACAGATTCGGATTTATGAAGTCGCAATCGGACTTCTACGACAAAGATAACGATAACGAAGAATTTTGTATCGTCGCTCACAAGAAAGAATCGGATTTTACGGATATCAAAAAAGAAATCGTGTCCAACAAAACGCTTGCAAAAAGAATCGATTCTCTCGGTTTTGCCAAATATATGTATTTAGGCAACAGCGATATCGATAATAACGTTATCTCTCAAGAAAAAGTAAAAGCCGATTTATTTGAAGCAATTTTGGGTGCAATAGCCATCGATAGTGATTGGGATGCAGAATCACTCCAAAATTCAACCGAATATATGCTCGACATCGACAAATTTCTGGCAAACGTCGATACTGAAGAAAAGCGTCCCGACAAATTCAAAGAAGAATATGCCGTGACCACGCTGAAAGAACTTGCCGAACACGGATATTGTTCAATTCCGAAATACGATTTATCAGATGAACAAGTGGAGCAAAACGGACGCTTGTGGTGGGCCTGCACTTGCGCTGTCAGAAATTGGAATATTCGAAAAACGGTGCTTTCTACTACTAAAAAAGGCGCAAAAAAATATGCCGCATATCAGGTTCTGTGCGAGCATTACGATTTGCCCGATGAATTTGACGAAAGCAATGATTAAAAATTAATTCTAACTACATATGGGCTATCAGGCGATTGATAGCCTTTTTTATTTAGAAGATTATGCGGCGTTATGCCAGACAAGAATAAATCGAACCGCGGCCCGGCATCGCCTGCCGAAAACAACTCGAACCGTGGTACGGTATCGCCTGCCAAAAACAAATCGGACCGTGGTACGGCATCGCCTGCAAAAAACAACTCGAACCGCGGCCCGGCATCGCCTGCCGGCAAGCGAACTATCGGCGTTCGGTTGACAAAATTAACAAATTCCGATATACTGTATTCAAATCAATTTCGGAGATGATTAACATGAAAAAATTTGTAAGTTTTATCGGCGCTTTATTGCTCGCCGTAACGCTGAGTTTTTCGCTGGTCGGTTGCGGCGAAAACTCCGTTTCTATTCAGTACGGTAAACAATACGTCCTAGGCAGCCAATATTACGTATTCTCGAAAAACGGAACGGGGTATACCGAAAAACACTACACGGAAACAAACGGAGATACAACGTCGGGAAGAGTCGATTTTATCTGGAGAACGGCGTCCGATAATAAAGTTTACCTGTTTGAAACCGACAGAAAATACTACGAAGATAACTCCAAAGGCAAAACAGTTTCTCTCACCAATATGCCGCTGTCTTTCGGCAAGGATTTCTTTGCGTTAACAGCCGTCGGCGGATATGTCGGCATGTACGGAGGTTCGGTTGTCGAAAGTTGCAAGCGTTATATCGTGGAAGATTCGGATCTCTGGAAGAAAACCAAAGGTTAGCCGGGAGGGATTCGAACCCCATCAAGCCTTAAAGCCGTCTTTTTTGCCTGTTGCGGCAA
>OIWT01000623.1_pt1 | contig 48375 bp, 48 predicted proteins | sample 1587701 | NCBI WGS metagenome assembly OIWT01 (sample SAMEA3888904, study PRJEB22519) | human gut metagenome | biome: human gut; feature: human-associated habitat; material: faeces | place: Denmark | collected 2009 | reverse complement strand
TTAAGCATTCAGAGGCCGAAAGTACTTGTCTGGAGACGGACTGGGAGGATAGGAAATTGCCGGTTTTCATGGCGGCTTTGGTGAAGCGGTTAACACACTGGATTGTGGCTCCAGCATGCGTGGGTTCGATCCCCACAAGTCGCCCCATTTTTTTTATAGGGGTATAGCTCAACTGGTAGAGCAACGGTCTCCAAAACCGTAGGTTGTGAGTTCAAGTCTTACTGCCCCTGCCATTTTATTGGAGTGGTACTCAAGAGGCTGAAGAGGACGGTTTGCTAAATCGTTAGGCTGGGTAACTGGTGCGGAGGTTCGAATCCTCTCCACTCCGCCACTTCGGAATGAAAGCTCTGACTTTTGTCAGGGCTTTTTTGTTGTATATATTAAAAGAAAATTGACATGTGTCCTCTTTTCTGGTATTCTTGTACGGTATTCCATCACGAGAGTGATGGAACGATTTATTTTGGGTGAAAGGGAGGAATTCACTTATGCAGACGCAAGCGAATCCGGGCTTCCTTGAGCGTTTCTTCAAGCTCCGCGAGAAGAACACGACGGTCAAGACGGAAGTCCTCGCAGGTCTTACCACATTCATTGCACTCGCTTATATCATCTTTGTCAATCCAAATATCCTGTCGGAGGCAGGTATCCCGAAGGAGGCGGCCATCGCCTCGACAATCTGGATCGCAGCACTCTCGACCATGGTCATGGGCGTATTCGCCAACTACCCGGTCGCACTCGCACCGGGCATGGGCCTCAATGCGTTCTTTGCCTACTATGTATGCGGTACACTCGGTCTCCACTGGACGGTCGCACTCGGCGCCGTCTTCTTCTCGGGCGTCCTGTTCCTCATCCTGACGGTCAGCCATATCCGCCAGGCCATCATCAATTCCGTGCCGCAGAACCTGCGCGTCGCTATCAGCGTCGGCATCGGCCTCTTCATCGCCTTCATCGGCCTCAAGGGCACGGGCCTCATCATCCCGGACAAGGCGACGTTCATCGGTCTCGGTCATGTCACGGATCCGACGACGATGCTCTCGCTCTTTGGCCTCGTGCTGACGGGCGCTCTGATGGCGCGCAATATCCAGGGCTCTATCCTCATCGGCATCATCGTGACGACGCTGCTCTCGATGGTACTCGGCTACTCGCCAGTCCCGCACGCCATCGGCGATGTCATCAGCACGAGCCTGCCGCACATGGGCGAGACGTTCGGCAAGCTCGACATCGCTGGTGCCTGGAATTACGGCATCGTCTCCATCATCTTCACGTTCACGGTCGTTGAGCTCTTCGATAACATGGGCACGCTGATCGGCTTGACGTCGAAGGCGAAGCTCATCAAGCCGAACGGCGAGATTGAGAACCTCGACCGTGCTCTGACGACGGATGCAGTCGGCACGATCTGCTCCTCGATCTTCGGTACGTCGACGGTCACGAGCTACATCGAGAGCGCTGCCGGCATTGCAGCTGGCGGCAAGACGGGCTTGACGGCTGTCACGGTGTCCATCTGCTTCCTCATCGCGCTGCTCTTCGCTCCGCTCGTCGGCCTCGTGCCGGGCTTTGCGACGGCTCCTCCGCTGATCCTCGTCGGCGCGCTGATGATGAGCGAGGTCGGCAAGATCAACTTCGTCGACTTCTCGGACGGCCTGCCGGCCTTCCTGACGATCATCATGATGCCCCTGACGGGCTCTATCGCCAACGGCTTTGCCTTCGGCTTCGTCAGCTACGTATTCATGAAGACGGCTGTCGGCAAGTACAAGGAAGTCAGCTGGATCATGTGGCTTGTCTCTATCGCATTCGTCATCAATCTTGTCATGCGTTCGTGAGCGAAATAGCTTGACAAGCATTTGACGCTATGATAATATTTCATATTGTAGACGCCTAGGGCGTCTTTCCCCAACCGCACAGCGAGGTCTTGAGAAACGAGCAATCGTACCGTAGCTGGCGAGTAATCTATCAGGGAGGTGTTTTCATGTACGCAATCATCAAAACGGGCGGCAAGCAGTATAAGGTCGCCGAGGGCGATGTCATCACGGTCGAGAAACTGGCTGCCGGCGAAGGCGAGGCAGTTGTCTTTGATCAGGTCCTGACGGTCGTCAATGACGCTGATGTCAAGATCGGTACGCCGGTCGTCGAGGGTGCCAAGGTAACGGGCAAAGTCGAGGCTCAGGGCAAAGATAAGAAGATCCTTGTTTTCAAGTACAAGGCTAAGTCGAACTATCGCAAGCGCCAGGGTCATCGTCAGCCGTTCACGAAGGTTGTCATCGAGAAGATCGAAGCCTGATCACCGATGATCAAGGTCAAGATCTTTTGCCAGCCAGACGGCAGGATAACCGGCTTTGACGTCTCCGGCCACAGCGGCACGGCGGCGGCAGGTGAGGATATCGTCTGCGCTGGTGTCTCGTCTTTAACGGACACGGCGTTCCTTGGGATAACCGAGTATCTGCATCGCGAGGTCAGCTATGACGCGGCGAGCGGGAAGCTCAGAATGGAACTCAAGGACAGTCCAGACGAGCAGACAGAATCGATTCTGCAAACGATGCTATTGGGGCTCTCAGCCATTGCTGAGGCGTATCCCAAGGCTGTACGTATCCTGAAATAGTGGAGGTGAATTCCATGTTTAAGTTTGAACTTCAGCGTTTCGCACATAAGAAGGGCGTCAGCTCCACGCGTAACGGCCGCGACAGTGAATCCAAGCGCCTCGGCGTCAAGGAGCATGCCGGCACGATCGTAACGGCTGGCAGCATCCTCGTTCGTCAGCGCGGCACGCATTTCCATCCGGGCCACAATGTTGGTATCGGCAAGGATGATACGCTGTTCGCAAAGGTTGCCGGCAAGGTCGCTATCGAGCGCAAAGGCCGCTATAACCGTCAGATTAGTGTTTACACGGCTGAAGAGGCTATGTAATGAAAGATACCTGCGCATTCCTCCGGGAAGGCGCAGGTATTGTTATATTGCTGCATATTGCTAGATAAAACGGCGTTAAGTTGCGTTGTGATGGATAAAAAGCCGGTGTTGGGTATCACAATGCCGGCTTTTTATGCATGACAAACAGGAATGCAGCAGGCAGTTGTTGAAATAGACAAGAAATCTCAAGAGAAAAAGGAGGCTATCATGCAGTTTATCGACAGGACACGCGTCATCGTCAAGGCGGGCGATGGCGGTCACGGCAAATCGGCGTTCCGCCGCGAGAAGTTCATCCCGAAGGGAGGCCCGTCTGGCGGTGACGGCGGACGCGGCGGCGACATCATCTTCGTCGTGGATCAGAACATGAATACTCTGCTCGATTTCCGCTACCACCGCAAGTTCAAGGCGGAGAACGGTGAGAACGGCGATATCAAGAACCAGTACGGCAAGAATGCACCGGCCTGCTACGTCAAGGTGCCGGCCGGTACGATCGTCAAGGATGAGGAGACGGGTGAGGTGCTCGCAGACCTCACGGAGATCGGCCAGGAGGCTGTCATCTGCAAGGGCGGCCGCGGCGGCCGCGGCAATGCGAAATTCGCGAATGCCGCCAACCGTGCGCCGACGTTTGCGGAGTTCGGCGAGCCGGGTGAGGCGCGCAACCTGATCCTCGAGCTCAAGCTGCTTGCAGATGTCGGTCTCGTCGGCTATCCGTCGGTCGGCAAGTCGAGCCTCGTCGCCAGTGTCAGCGCGGCACGCCCGGAGATCGCGGAGTACCACTTCACGACGATCACGCCGGTGCTCGGCGTCGTCAAGACGGACTACGAGAAGAGCTTTGTCATGGCGGATATCCCGGGGCTCATCGAGGGTGCGGCCGACGGCGTCGGCCTCGGCCACGACTTCCTGCGCCACGTCGAGCGCACGAAGCTCATCCTGCACATCGTCGACGCCTCTGGCATCGAGGGCCGCGACCCGGTCGACGACTACTACAAGATCAATGCAGAGCTCAAGAAGTACAGCGAGAAGATCGCGCGCCGCACGCAGATCCTCGTGGCCAACAAGATCGACCTGCCGGAGGCGCAGGAGAATTTGCCGCACCTCAAGGAGCTGGCCGAGAAGGAGGGCCTGAAGTTCTTCGCCATCTCGGCGGCGACGCGCGAGGGCGTCAAGGAACTCATCTCCTACGTCGGTGAATGGCTCGACAACTACGTCGAGGAGCCGGAGCAGGAGGAAGAGGTCAAGGTCTACAATGAGACGGCCGAAGACCCGGACAAGATCACGATCACGCGCAATGATGCGGGCGACTTCATCGTGCACGGCAAGGCCATCGAGAAGCTCGTCATCATGACGAACTTCAACAACGATGAGGCTGTGCGCCGCTTCCAGTACATCTGGCGCATCAAGGGCATCGACGAGAAGCTCAAGGAGCGCGGCATCAAGGAAGGCCAGACCGTCCACATCGGCGAGATGGAATTCGAGTACCGTGAGTGAGACGAGTAAGAGATATATCATATAGGATACGGAGGAATCGATTTGATCCGCAATTCACTGACAGGAAAACAGAAGAGCTTCCTGCGCTCAATGGGCATGAAGCTCGAGCCGGTCGTCCAGATTGGCAAGGAGGGCGTGACGCCGACCGTTGTACAGGCGGCACGCGAGGCAATCAAGAAGCGCGAGCTCATCAAGGTACGCGTGCTGCAGAACTGCATGGAACTGCCGGCCGATGCCATCGCCATGCTCGCAGAGCGCGCTGACGCCAACCTCGTGCAGGTCATCGGGCGCAACGGCCTGCTCTTCAAGCGCAATTTCGAGAAGCCGAAGATCGAGCTGCCGTAAGACGGAGGGATGCAGTATGGACGCACGTCAGAGGCTCAGGGAAGCCAGGCGCATCGTCGTCAAAGTCGGCACGAGTACGCTTGCCCATGATACGGGCATGCTCAACCTCTACCGCATCGATCATCTCCTGCGGGAGTTGGCCGACCTCATGAATGAGGGGCGCGAGATCATCCTCGTCTCCTCGGGCGCCATCGCGGCGGGCCTCAGCAAGCTCGGCCTCGCGAAGAAGCCGGACTCCATCCCGGAGAAGCAGGCGGTTGCCGCCATCGGCCAGGGCGTGCTCATGCATATCTACGAGAAGTTCTTCGCCGAGTACGGCAAGACCATCGGCCAGGTGCTCCTGACGAAGGAGAACGCCGTGCGTCATCACCAGTACCGCCACTCGCGCGATGCGCTGCTCGCCCTGCTCGCGATGGGGGCCGTGCCAGTCATCAATGAGAACGATGCCGTCGCCGTCGACGAGATCAAGATCGGGGATAACGACAATCTCTCGGCGATGGTCGCGACGCTCGTCGATGCCGATGCGCTGATCATCCTCTCGGACATCGAGGGCCTCTACACGGCAAATCCGGCAACCCATCCAGATGCCCGCCTCATCCACGAGGTCGAGGAGATCACGCCGGAGGTCATCGAGATGGCCGGCGGCGCGGGCTCCTCGCTCGGCACGGGTGGCATGGCGACGAAGCTGCAGGCCGCTCAGGTGGCCATGAGCGCCGGCGTCAACATGGTCATCGCCTCGGGCAGTGAAGAGGGCGCTTTGCGCCGCATCCTGCAGGGCGAGGAGGTCGGCACGGTCTTTGCCGCGCGCGAATCGCATCTGCGCGTGCGCAAGAGCTGGCTGGCCTTTGGCAAGCGGCTGCAGGGCGATCTCGTCGTCGATGCGGGCTGCGTCAAGGCGCTCGAAGGCGGTTCGAGCCTGCTGGCCGCCGGCATCAAGGCTGTCGACGGCGACTTCGAGGCCGGCAGCACGGTGCGCGTCCTCGCCGAGGACAACCGCGAGATCGCGCGCGGCATCGTCAACTACAATACAGAAGACCTCCGCCGGCTCATCGGCCACAAGACGGAGGACTTTGAGCATCTCGTCGCGGGCGCTGTCCACGAAGAGGTCATTCATCGGGATAACATGGTCCTGATGGTCTGAGGGGGAATACTGAGATGGATATCCAGGCAGAAATGAAGAAGAAGGCAGAGGCGGCGAAGGGCGCAGCGGCAAAGCTCGCTCTGCTCGGCGCAGATGTCAAGAACAAGGCGCTTCTGGCGATGGCTGACGCGCTCGAGAAGCGCAGCGAGGTCATCCTGCAGGCCAATGCGCTCGACATCGAGGACGCGCGCCAGAAGAAGGTCAAGCGCTCGTACCTCGACCGCCTGCTGCTCGACGAGGGCCGCATCGCCTCGATGGCGGAGGGCCTGCGCCAGACGGCGGCCCTGCCGGACCCCGTTGCGACGGGCGACTACTCGACGGTCCGCCCCAACGGCCTCGAGATCCGCCGCGTGCGCGTGCCGCTCGGCGTCATCGGCATCATCTACGAGGCGCGCCCGAATGTCACGGCCGATGCCGCGGGGCTCTGCCTCAAGGCAGGCAACGCCGTCATCCTGCGCGGCGGCTCTGAGGCCATCCGCTCGAATATCGCCATCAGTTCCCTGCTTGCCAAGGCTGCCTACAAGGCGGGCATCCCCGAGGGCGCCATCCAGTTCGTCGACTTCACGGACCGCGAGGCCGTCGATGTCATGATGCACCTGCGCGGCTATCTCGATGTCATCATCCCGCGCGGCGGTGCCGGCCTCATCAAGCACGTCACCGAGAACGCGTCGGTGCCGGTCATCGAGACGGGCACGGGCGTCTGCCACACCTATGTCGACGCTTCGGCCGACCAGGAGATGGCAATCTCTATCGCTGTCAACGCGAAAGCCAGCCGCTGCTCGGTCTGCAATGCCATGGAGACGCTGCTCGTCCATCAGGACATCGCAGCGGAGTTCCTGCCGAAGCTCATGGCGGCGATGACGGAAAAGCACGTCGTGCTGCGCGGCTGCGAGCGGGCGCGCGCCATCTGCCCGGAGATGGAGTCGGCGACGGAGGAGGACTGGTCGACGGAGTACGGCGACCTCATCCTCTCCGTGCGCGTCGTCGACGACCTCACGATGGCCATCGCGCACATCAACCGCTACAACACGGGCCATTCCGAGGCCATCATCACGAAGGACCTCGTGAACGCGCATCGCTTCCAGCGGGAAGTCGATGCAGCGGCCGTCTACGTCAACGCCTCGACGCGCTTCACGGACGGCTTTGAGTTCGGCTTTGGTGCAGAGATCGGCATCAGCACGCAGAAGCTCCACGCGCGCGGCCCGATGGGCCTTACGGCGCTGACGAGCACGAAATACCTGATCTACGGCGAAGGGCAGATTCGCGAATGATTGGCGGGTATCTGCGCACAATGCGCCAGTACCTCGCCACGCCGAAGGGCGCCTTTGACGCGAGGGATTACTTGAAGGCGGCAGGGCTCATGCTCTTGAGCATGGCCGCCCTGGCGCTTGTCGTCGAGCTGTTTCTGGGGGAGTGAGTCATGAAAGGCATCGGTATCATGGGCGGCACGTTTGACCCAATCCACACGGGCCACCTGCTGACGGCGGAATTCGTGCGGGATGCGTATGGACTCGAGAAGGTCCTGTTCATCCCTGCGGCGCATTCGCCCTTCAAGCTGGACAAGCGCGTCGCCTCGGCAGAGGACAGGCTCGCGATGACGGAGCTCGCGGTGGCGGGCAACCCGCACTTCGAGGCATCGGACATCGAGATGTGCCGCGAGGGCGTCTCCTACACATCGGATACGATCGCCCTGCTCGCTGAGCGCTTCGGCCCGGAGGTGCCGCTCTACTTCATCACAGGTGCGGACGCCATCAACGACCTGCCGGACTGGCACCAACCGCGGGAACTCCTGGCATCGTGCCACTTCATCGCGGCGCGGCGCCAGGGCACGGCGCTCGACATGGCGAAGCTCCGCGGCTTTTTCGGCAGCCTCTGCGATGCGCACATCCATGAGCTCGCGACGCCGGAACTGGAGATCTCCTCGACACAGATACGCGGGCGCATCCGAGAGGGCCGCTCCATCCGCTACATGGTGCCGGAATCCGTAGAGACATACATCAGAAAAGAAGGGCTTTATCGATGAGTTATGGCATGACGTTAGAACAGATGCAGGCGGAACTGGAAGCAAGACTCAAGCCGAGCCGCTTCCGCCATTCACTCGGCGTATCCGAGACGGCCGTGAAGCTTTCGCACCGCTTCGGCGTGGACGAAGAGAAGGCGCGGGTTGCCGGACTCCTGCACGACTGCGCAAGAGAGTTCCGCAATGAAGCTATGGTCGAGGAGGCAGAGAAGCGCGGCATCGCTATCGGCGAGGTCGAGCGCTCGATGCCGCTCTTGCTCCACGCCAATATCGGCGCCGTGCGCGTGCGCGAGATCTACGGCGTGGAGGATCCTGCCATCTCGCAGGCCATCGCGCGCCACACGGTCGGCGGCGCGCAGATGACGCCGCTCGACAAGATCATCTGGTACGCCGACATGATTGAGCCGAACCGGGATTTCCCCGGCGTCGACAAGCTGCGCGAACTCGCCAAGACGGCCTCGCTCGACGAGATGATGCTCGCCGGGCTCAGCCACTCCATCATCTTCGTCGTCAAGAAGGGCCATCTCGTCCATCCGGCGACGGTGCTGGCGCGCAACGAGATCCTGCTCGGGCAGATGAAGAGGAAGGACGCAGAGGCAGAGCAGGCGAAGAAGGCAAAGAAGGAAGATTGACCGATGGGGAAACGGAAAGAGGACAACGTAACATGGCGCCATATCGAGCAGAAGAAGCGGGAAATCGCGCGCCTGCGCAGGCGCCGTTTCCTGCGCCGCCTGCTCGCAATGGTCATCTTCACGGTGCTGCTGCTCTTGGCGGCGGGCGGCATCTACGCGCTCGTGCGCGGCACGGAATACCTCGTGCAGGAATACCAGACGATGTACGCCGGCTACACCGAGCGCCGCGCGTCCTGGCAGGGCGCTGTCAACCCGAGCTTTGATGGCTACACGAACGTGCTCGTCATGGGCATTGACGACGGCGCCGACCCGACGAACACGGAGGGAGCGAAGGCCGACACGATCCTCGTCCTGAGCATGGAGAACAGCAGCGGCAAGGTCCGCTGCATCACGATCCCGAGCGACACCTGGGTCAATCCGCCGGGCAATGCGCACTTCATGCGCATCCGCTCCGTCTACACAGAGGGCGGCGCACCGCTGATGGTCCGCGAGGTCAACCAACTGCTCGGCATCCCCATCCACCAGTACGTCGTGCTCGACCTCAAGGGCTTTTCGGCGCTCATCGACGCTTTGGGCGGCATCGACATCTACGTCGAGAGCGACATGGACTACGAGGACCCCGAGGGGGGGCTCAACATCCATCTCAAGCAGGGCTACCAGCATCTTGACGGCAATCAGGCCCAGCAGTACCTGCGTTACCGCAGCCCGGAGCTCGGTGATGTCGGACGTGAGCAGCGCCAGCAGCGCTTCGTCAAGTCGCTCTACCAGCAGGTCATGCGCCTCGAGACGGTGCCGAAGCTGCCGCTCATCGCCGAGACGATGCGCAGGCACGTAAAGACGAGCGCAGAGGTCTTTGACTCGGCGCACCTCGCCAATGTCGTGCGCCATCTCTCGAGCGACCAGCCGCAGGGGGTCATCCTGCCGGGCTCGTCGGCGCTCGGCGACGATACGGTCTGGATGCCGGACCAGGACGCCATCCGCCATGCGATGCAGGAGCTCTTCCCGGATGCGGGAAACTGAGCCTACTGCCTGATAACGTGAAGATTTTGATAGAGAATAAAGGTACAGGAGGTACAATATGACGGAACAGGAAATGTGCAAGGCCATCTGCAAGGCTGCCAGCGACAAGAAGGCGCGTGACATCGTGACGATGGACATGCAGGGCCTCATGATCTCGCCGGATTACTTCGTCATCTGCTCGGCCAATACGGCTACGCAGGTGCGCGCAATCGCCGACAACATCGAAGAAGAGCTCGCCAAGGACGGCGTTGCTTTCAGCCACAAGGAAGGCTATCGTGAGGGCGACTGGGTCCTTTTAGACTTCGGCGATGTCGTCGTCCACGTCTTCCGCCAGGAGATGCGCGAGTACTATGCGCTCGAACAGCTCTGGGGCGATGCGAAGCTCACGGCCTATGAAGAGTGAGACTATGAATCATGAGAACAGCAGCGGGAAACCGTACAGAAGGATGGAGACTATGAACGATAAGACGGAAATGCCCCAGGAGGCTGCGCGCCCCAAGCGGAAGTTCGGACCGAGCACGGTCGCCCGCCTGCAGGTTGCGCGCGTCAGCGAGATGGGCGCTTTCCTCGATGCCCAGACGGGGAATACCTCGGATGATATCCTGCTGCACAAGACGCAGCAGACGCATCCCGTCGCCGTCGGCGATCTCGTCGATGTATTCCTCTATCTGGACCCGAAGCGCCGCCTGACGGCCAGCATGCGCGTGCCGAAGATGAAGGAGGGGCAGATTGCCCGCCTGCGCGTCATCAATGTGACGCGGGACGGCGCCTTCCTCGATGTCGGCGCGGAGCGCGGCATCTTCATGCCGTACGCCGGCATGCGTGGCCGCCCGCAAGTCGGCGAAGTCGTCTGGGCAAAGCTCTACACCGACAAGTCCGGCCGACTGGCTGTGACGATGGAAGTCGAGGACGAGATGCGCCGCGCTTCGAAGCCGGCGACACACGTCAAGGTCGGCCAGATGGTCACGGGGGCCATCTACAACTACACGGACGCCGGGGCCTTCCTGTTCTCGAATGAGCGCTACATCGTCTTCATCGCCAACAAGGAGATGAAGGAGCAGGAGCGCCCGCGCGTCGGGCAGGTCGTGACGGCACGTGTCACCTTCGTCCGCCCTGACGGACGCCTCAACGCCTCGCTGCGCGAGGCCAAGGAGAAGGCACTCGTCACGGATTCGAACCGCATCCTTGAGCTTCTCGAGAGCCGCAAGGGCCGCATGCCCTACAGCGACGAGACGTCGCCTGAAGTCATCCGCGACAAGTTCCAGATCAGCAAGGCCGCCTTCAAGCGCGCGCTCGGTCATCTGATGAAAGAGGGCCGTGTCGCCGAGAAGGACGGCTGGACGTATCTGCTCGACGTGAGCGCTGCAGCGGACAGCGAGAAAAGCGAGAAGGATAGAGATTAACGCGATTATGGGGGGCGTTTCATGAGACGTTATACGACACTCCTGCTGACAGCGTTCCTGCTGCTGGCCATCGTCATCGCTGGTTCTGCCTACCTCGCCGGCACCGGACACATCGACCACCGGACGAGAGAGCAGGAAATCACAGTCTTGACAACGCTGCCGGCGGAGGAAGCCGAGATCTTGTCACAGGCGTATGAGGACAGCTCTGGTGTCCACGTGACGTTTGTGCCGCTTTCTTCGGCAGATGTCCTCGAGCGCGCGAAGGCGCAGGCCAGTTCGCCGCAGAAGTCTGGCCCGGCGATGGTGCTGGCCGACTGGCAGACGCTCGGCCAGGCGTCGCGCAGCGGCTATCTCGTGCCGTACTTGTCGGAGCGCGGCGACATGGTCGCTGCAGCCTTCCGCCAGGATGACGGCTACTGGATGGGCGTCTGGTATGACCCCATCATCTTCTGCATCAATAGGGACTACCTGATATCGCTGCACACAGACATCCCCGACACCTGGCAGGCACTCGCAGACCAGGACGGGCGCATCGGCATCACGGATTTCATGGCCGCGGATGCCTCCTCGAACCTGCTCTACGCGATGGATGCGGAATTCGGCGACGAGAAGACGCTGGAGCTCCTCGACAAGATCCATCCGCGCGTCGTGCAGTACGCCCGCTACCTCTCGAATCCCGTGCGCCAGGCCGGCATGGGAGAGGTCGACATCTCGATTGCCGTCGAGAGCGAGACGCTGCGCTACATCCACGACGGCTACCCGTTGCAGATCATCTATCCGGCAGACGGCACGACGGCGTGGATCAACGGCACGGGCATCCTCGCGGGCAGCGGGGACAGAGAGCGGGTGCTCGCCCAGAACTTTGCGGACTGGCTGCTCTCCGATGAGGCGCAGCTCGCCCTGCAGAGCCACAATTACTTCTTCGTGCCGACAAATCCGGGGACGATGGCCTACCAGTCCTTCCCCGGCAAGAATCTCACGCTCTTCACGCAGACGCCGCAGCTCTCGGCGGCAGAGAAGCACGACCTGCTCGACACGTGGGCGCGCGAGATCCGATTCAAATGATTGGCGAGGATGCCTTGCGGCATCCTCCTTTGTATGGTTTGTGTGATTGCATCTACCAATACTAGGGAGCTTGCAGCTGTTAAATAAAATGTAGAATGTAATAGGTATATATGGTATAATATAAGTATGAATACCTATAAACCAAAAGATTTTGCCAAGATGCTCGGTGTGACGGTCCGGACGCTCCAGAAGTGGGATGTTGCGGGCAAGTTGAAAGCTTTCAGAACCCCGACGAATCGGAGGTTTTATACACAGGAGCAGTTGGATGTGTATATGGGGAACAGCACAAGAGTGCAGAATCAGAAGAAAGTGATCCTATACGCCAGGGCGTCAACGGCAAAGCAGCGTGACGATTTGAAGAATCAAGTGTCATTCTTGCGCGAGTTCGTCAATGCGCGCGGTGTCATTGTCGACCGTGTCATGACGGATATCGGCAGTGGCCTGAATCTCAAGCGAAAAAACTGGAATGAACTCATCAAGATGGCAGAGGAAGGCAAGGTCGCTGAAATCTATATCGCACACAAGGACCGGTTCGTCCGTTTCGGCTTTGACTGGTTCGAGCGCCATCTGGCTGAGCACGGGGCAAAGATCATTGTCGTCAACAACGAGGACCTCAGTCCGGAACGCGAGATAATCCAAGACCTAATCAGCATCATCCGTATGTTTTCCAACCGCATCCATGTGTTGCAGAAATACGAAGGGAAGCTGAAAGGAGATGAAACGGTTGCTCAAATCCTTCAAGACCGAACTCCGTCTCAACGAAAGCCAAAAGGATAAGATTCGCCGTTCGCTTGGAATCTGCCGCTTCCTCTCAAACCAGTACATCGCCCGCAATATCTGGCTGTACCGCCTGTATCGGCGCGGCATTCTCGATGAGAAGCAGCGCCGTTTTGTCACCGCCAATGACTTCGACAAGTATGTCAACCATACACTGAAGAAGAAATTCCCTTGGATTGACCAGTGCGGTTCCAAGGCGCGCAAGAAGGTCCTTGTCAATGCGGAGCAGGCGTTCAGGCGTTTCTTCAAAGGGCAGGCGCATTTCCCGCGCTTCAAGCGGAAGAACCAGCAGAACGTGAAGCTCTACTTCCCGAAGAACAACAAGGGCGACTGGACCATCTGGCGGCACAAGATTCAGGTCCCGACCATCGGCAAGGTACGCCTGAAAGAATTGGGCTACCTGCCGCAGGGCGTGACCATCAAGAATGGGCATGTCTCCTGTGAAGCGGGCCGTTACTACGTCTCGGTCACAGCTGAGATTGAGGAGACGAGCCGCTATAACAACGACTTGGAAGCATCGTACCATCCGCAGACGGATGGCATCGGTGTGGACCTTGGTGTCAAATCGCTTGCCATCGTCAGCGACGGCAGGATTTTTGAGAATATCAACACGTCTTCTCGGGCCAGACGGCTCGAGAAGCGGCTGAGAAGAGAGCAGAGGCGTCTCAGCCGCAAGTACGAGATGCGAAAGAAGAAAGGTGGTAGTACTGCTACTGCCTCTGCAAACATAGAGAAAAAGAGATTATCGGTACAGAGATTGCATCAGCGGCTGGCGAATCTCCGCCGCAATCACGAGAATCGGGTCATCCACGCACTGGTGGAGCAAAAACCACGCTTCATCACGGTGGAAGACCTCAACGTGACCGGCATGATGAAGAACCGCCATCTCTCGAAGGCAGTGTCAGAGCAGCGCTTCTACTCCTTCCGCGAGAAGCTGCGGCGCAAGGCAGAGAGCATCGGGATTGAGTTCCGCATCGCAGACCGCTTCTACCCGAGTTCCAAGACCTGCCATGCCTGCGGGCATGTGCATAGCAGCCTGAAACTCAAAGCCCGCATCTATGTCTGTCCTGTATGCGGCTACACGGAAGACCGTGACTTGAACGCCGCGCTGAATCTGCGTGATACGAAAAACTATCGTATTGCCTGATTCACGATTTCAAGTCTTGATAAATGTACCGATGGCTAGTCGGAAACCGGCCGTTGCCCTGCCGCGCAGGGAATATGGCCGACGCCTTTGGAGTGTACAAGAACTTGTGAGTAGTCTCAGGCTTGCTTGGACAAAAGCATACACGATGAAAAAGGAATATTTCTAGGCATAGATAATTTCTATGTTATTCTATGTTTTTAGTAGCAGGTATTTCAGTGAAAGCTGGTTTCATCAGTCTGGGATGTTCCAAGAATCTCGTTGACACGGAGGTCATGCTCGGCATCCTCCAGCAGCACGGCATTGAGCTCACGGCCAACCCGGCCGAGGCCGACATCCTGATCGTCAACACCTGTGCCTTCATCCAGTCGGCCAAGGAGGAGTCGATCACGACCATCCTCAACATGGCCGAGTACAAGGAGAGCGGTCGCTGCCGCAGCCTGATCGTCGCGGGCTGCCTCGGCCAGCGCTACAAGCAGGAGCTCTTAGACGAGATTCCCGAAGCCGACGCCATCATCGGCACGGGCGCCTGGGGCCGCATCATGGAGGCCGTCGAGGAGACGCTCAAGGGCCATCGCCTTGTCATTGCCGGCAAGGATGAAGCGCTCTACGACGAGCACACGCCGCGCATCACGACGACGCCTTCATACACGGCTTACGTCAAGATTGCGGAGGGCTGCAACAACCGCTGCGCCTTCTGCGCCATCCCGTACATCCGCGGCGACTACCGCAGCCGCCGCATCGAGGACATCTGCGATGAGATCCGCCACCTGACGGAGAACGGCGTGCGCGAAGTCGTGCTGATCGCCCAGGACTCGACGGAGTACGGCCGCGACCTCTACGGCCAGCCGAAGCTTGCAAAGCTCCTGCGCGAGATCGTCAAGGTGCCGAAGCTCAAGTGGGTGCGCACGCTCTACAGCTACCCGAAGTACTTCAGCGACGAGCTCATCGAGACGATCGCCAGCGAGCCGAAGATCTGCAAGTACGTCGACCTGCCGCTGCAGCACGCGCATGATGCCGTGCTGCGCAGCATGCGCCGTCCTGACACGCAGGAGGAGATGCGCGCGCTCATCCACAAGCTGCGCGAGCGCATTCCCGGCGTGACGATCCGCTCGACCTTCATCGTCGGCTTTCCGGGCGAGACGGATGCCCAGTATCAGACCTTGCGCAACTTCCTCGAGGAGATGCGCCTCGACAAGGTCGGCGTCTTCACGTACTCGCGCGAAGAGGGCACGCCGGCCTACGATATGCCGAACCAGGTGCCGGAGGAGATCATGCAGGAGCGCTATCACGACCTCATGAGCCTGCAGTGCAAGATCTCCGAGGAGATCAACCAGTCGCTCGAAGGCAAGGAACTCGATGTCCTCATCGAGGGTCGCGACGAGGAGCAGCCGAACATCTCGGTCGGCCGCTCCTACCGCGAGGCACCCGAGGTCGATGGCCAGGTCTACGTCGAGAACGATGCGGACAGCAAGCCGGGCGACATCGTGCGCGTGCGCGTCCTGCAGGGCTTCACTTACGACGTCGTCGGCGAGCGCATTGACGGCGCAGAGACGGGGAAGAAGGCAGCGGAATGAGCAAGAAGCTTCTTGAAGAAAGCGTAGGAAAGGAACTCCTCGCGCAGGGGCTCACGATTGCCTGCGCCGAGTCGTGTACGGGCGGCCTCTTGACGAGCCGCCTGACAGACATCGCCGGCAGCTCGGCCTACGTCATGGGCTCGGTTGTCTCGTACACGAACCGCATCAAGGAATCGCTCGTCGGCGTGCGTCACGAGACGCTGCTTTCGCACGGGGCAGTCTCAGAGGAGACGGCGCGCGAGATGGCAGAGGGCATCTCGCGCGCCATCGGGACGGATATCGGCGTCGGCATCACTGGCATCGCCGGCCCGGGCGGCGGTACGAAGCAGAAACCCGTCGGACTCGTTTTCATCGCCGTTTCAGGTCCGAGGGGTACGATGGTCAAAGAAAATCACTTCAGCGGCGCGCGCACGGAGATCAAGCGCCAGACGACCGACACGGCCCTCGAGCTGACCCGCGCGTATCTTGAACAGCTGAAACAGGAACAAGCCTGACAAGAAGAGAGGAAGAGATACTATGCGTTTCCATTCTTATATGGCAGCGGCGGCACTCGGTGCATCGCTGCTCCTGATGCCGGCTATGCCGGCCTTTGCTGCAGAGCAGGCACCGGCGGCAGCCTCGCAGGCAGCCGAAGCCGCGCTGCCCTACACTTACACGAGCCAGCAGTACGGCTACACGATACAGTGTCCGCAGAAGCCGGTCGGCGTCATTCCGGCCAGCGCGCTCTACGAGGACAGGAAGGGCGATGTCCTTATCTTCGACAACGACGGCTACAACATCAAGTACGCCTGGATCGTGCTGACGGACGCCTTTGACAACAAGAGCGTGCCAGACCTCAACAAGCTCAAGGAAGCAGATGCCGAGAAACTGCTCTCGGGGATCATGGGCAGCAACGGCTACGAAGGCATCATGCTCGTCAATCTCAACGCGAAGAACAAGGCCATCTACGCCGTGACGGCCAAGGAAATTGAGATCGATGAGAACGGTGATGGCCAGATTGACGGCGTGGCCAAGGCCGATACGCAGATGGCCGTCGCTTTCTTCCGCACGGAGAAGGGCAATCGCTACGGCGTTGAGCTCATCGACAACCCAGACCTGCGCGAATCGTCGCTCGCTGCCTTCCAGAAGGGCATCACGACTCTGAAGGATGTCGACGGCAAGCAGCTCATGAGCAGCAAGGACAAGAAAGTCAAGAACGTCAAGAAAGATAAGAAAGACAAGAAGAACAAGAAGTAAGGCAAAAGGGCTGCCGCACGGGAGAGTCGTGCGGCAGCCCTTTTTCTTGTACGGTCCATGACTTGCATGGTGGCGCAGGCATCAAAAAAGCCAGCCCTTGCGGACTGGCTCTGCATTCATATGGCAGGGGTAGCTGGACTCGAACCAACGCATGCGGGATTCAGAGACCCGTGCCTTACCAACTTGGCGATACCCCTGTGTCTTTCAACATTTATATATTATACGGATGAATACGGCATCTGTCAACCCATATCTTTTATTTTTTTTCAGGCATATCTATTGCATTTTCATAGCTGCATTGTTATAATTTACTTAACGAATGAATAATTGCTCATATGTTGGTAAATAGGAGGCCGAATATGAATCAAAGGCAAAAGACAAATCTCATCCGTATCATTACCGCGACACTACTCATGGTGCTGCTGGCATATCTGCCGCTTTCGGGCACGACGCGTTTTTTCGCATATCTCGTGCCGTATCTGATTGTCGGCTATGATATCCTCATCAAAGCGGGCAAGGGCATTTGGCGCCGTCAGCCCTTTGACGAATGCCTGCTCATGGCTGTCGCAACCATTGGTGCCATGGCTCTGGCTGTCTATGAGGACGGAGATTATACTGAGGGCATCGCCGTCATGCTGTTTTATCAGGTCGGCGAATGGTTCCAGTCCTATGCCGTCGGGCGCAGCCGCCGCAATATTTCCGACCTCATGGATATCCGACCAGATTATGCAAACCTCATGCAGGCAGACGGCAGAACGAAAAAAGTCCGGCCGGATGATGTCAGCATTGGTTCGGTTATCCTGGTCAAGCCGGGCGAAAAAGTGCCAATCGATGGCGTGATTACAGAGGGACACTCGAGCCTCAATACGGTGGCGCTTACCGGTGAGAGCCTGCCGCGCAGTGTGAAGCAGGGGGACGCAGTCATCAGCGGCTGCATCAATACCAGCGGTTTGCTGCATATCCGCACGACAAAGGCATTTGCCGAATCGACGGCTTCGAAAATCCTGAAGCTCGTTGAAGAAGCGGGTTCACGCAAATCAAAGTCGGAGAACTTCATTGCTAAATTTGCGCGTGTCTATACGCCGATTGTCGTCTTTGCCGCTTTGGCGCTGGCCATCGTACCGCCGCTGGTACGCATTGTGGGCATGGGCATGGCACCGGAATGGGGCACTTGGATTTACCGCGCGCTGACGTTCCTCGTCATCAGCTGCCCGTGTGCTCTCGTCATCAGCATTCCGCTATCGTTCTTTGCAGGCATTGGCGGGGCGAGCCGCGAAGGCGTGCTCGTTAAGGGCTCAAATTACATGGAAACGCTGGCAGATGTCGATACGGTTGTCTTTGATAAGACAGGAACCCTGACCAAAGGTGTTTTTGAAGTTGCGACCATTCATCCGGAAACCATCAATCCGCAGGAGCTCCTGCACCTCGCGGCGCATGTCGAACGTTTTTCGACGCATCCGATTGCCGTATCGCTGCGCAATGCCTATAAGCATGAGGCCGATGACTGCAGGGTTGAGGATGTGGAGGAAATTGCCGGCCGCGGGGTATGCGCACATGTCAACGGCAGGGTCATCTGTGTCGGCAACGAGAAAATGATGCAGGATATCGGTGCGGCCTGGCATCCGTGCGAAAAGACCGGCACGATTGTCCATGTGGCTATCGATGGGGAATACGCCGGCCACATCGTAGTCTCGGATATCGTCAAGGAACATTCTGCCGAGGCCATCAAGGCTCTGCACAGGAATGGCGTCAGAAAAGCCATCATGCTGACCGGCGATGCGAAGCGCGTGGCAGACCAGGTCGCGGGCGAGCTCGGCCTCGATGCCGTCTACAGTGAGCTGCTGCCGCAGGATAAAGTGGCGAAAGTCGAAGAATTCCTGCGTGAGGAAGACAAGCATAAAAAACTGGCCTTTGTCGGTGACGGCATCAACGATGCCCCCGTGCTTTCCCGCGCGGATGTCGGCATTGCCATGGGAGCCATGGGGTCGGATGCCGCCATCGAAGCGGCGGATATCGTTTTGATGGACGATGACCCGCTGAAGATTTCTGTGGCGAAGCGCATTGCGAAAAAGACGCTGCGCATTGTGCATCAGAATATCGTCTTCTCCATCGGCGTCAAAGTCATTGTACTCGTGCTCGGTGCCATTGGCCTTGCGTCGATGTGGGCAGCGATTTTTGCCGACGTCGGCGTCATGATCATCGCCGTGCTCAACGCCATGCGCGCACTCTTTGCCGGCGGCCGTGCCCCGGTCATCCCCGCAGCTAAAAATGAAGGCAAAACGGCTGCTGAGTCCTTGGCTGACGATAAGGCAGCAGGGGCTGTATCTTCGCCGCAGGAAACGAGTGCAGTTCATTCGTATAAGATTGACGTGGACTGCGCGAACTGTGCGAATCTCATGGAAGGGGCCGCAAAAAAGACTGCGGGCGTCAGAAATGCCGTGGTCAATTTCATGATGCAGGAAATGAAAGTCGAGTTCCGCGACGGGGCTGACCCGCAACAGGTCATGCAGCAGGTGCGCACGAACTGTAAGAAAGTCGAAGACGACTGCGAAATTTACCTTTGAATTTTGAATATAAATATTCGGTTTCCTTACAAAAATCGGCCGTCCGTCAGGACAGCCGATTTTTTATTGGTAAATGCGTATTACGTTGCCGGTGCAGAAGAGAGACGTTCAAAAAATGGTGTGGTCTCGAGGTAAATCTCAAACGTGCGCGGCCACGGGAAACTCATGTCGGCCTGCAGGTCATGGAGCTGCAGCCAGATGGTGCCGGAGGGCGCGTCGACTGGGAAGGGGGCGCGGAAGGCATCTGTCTGTCGGTAGACGCGCAGATGGCGCGTCATTGAGGCACGCAGCATCATGTTGGCCCAGCGATAATTGCGATCGAGGTCGAGGTCAGCGGTGTTGGTGTAACCTGCTTTCTTGAGCGTACCATTGATGATATCGATATCTTCCTTGAGGTAGAAGTAATCTTCGAGGATGCGGTTCTCGAGGAAGCGGACCTGCGCGGCAGCGAGGCCGATGGCCTGGTCGTCATCGCGGACGTCGGGGAGCGATGAGCGGTAGAGGCACGCCTGGGCAACAGCTGTGCCGATGGCATTGCTCGTCGTGTTCCAGCCTGCGTAGGCGAGCAGATGGTTGACAGGGAAGGCGGCCGCGATGAGCTGTGGCAGGACTGTCTCATCGGCGTTGAAGTGCTTGCTGAGGTCGACGAGTGCCGTCGGCTGCCCCTTGGCGAGGTTGTCTTCGAGCAGGCGCACGCAGGCACCGCGACTCCAGAGCGTGTCCTTGTCGGTGTCGTTCGTCGAGACGAGCAGCGTGAAGTCGGCCTCTTCCGGCGAGGCGGCGAGTGAGCCGCCCGTCAGGCGTATCTTCTCCTCGGTGCAGACGCCCGTCGAGACGGCCATGTAGGGCATGACGCGGTCGCGCGCGCCGGGGTCGTTGTAGGCGACGAAGATCTTCGGCGCATAACCAGTCTGCTCGTTGTGCCAGGCGGCGAGCAGCGACAGGGCAATCTCGTCGGCGCCGTGCGTCAGGAAGACCTGGCGGTCAGAGAGGCCGAGGCTCTTGATGTAGTCCAGGAGAGCGTACTTCTCGATGTTCGGGATGCCGTATTCCTCGCCGTCGTCCTGACCGAGCACGAGGCGCGTCAGCGTGCCCTCGTGCGTGAGGTCGATGAGCCGTTCGTTGAGTGTGGCGTTCTCCCGGAAGTGTGCGAGGTAGCGCTCCAGGCTTGCGGGCGGGATCTTCGCCTTGAGGGCGGCGAGTTTCGTTTCGTCGACGGGCAGCCCTGCAGCCTGTCGGCCGGCGAGGCGCGAGTAGGCCATGATGTCGCGCCGCTCGTCGTAGCCGTCGATCGTGTCCTGCGGCGTCAGTCGCGGCAGGATGCTGAAGGCGTAGATGGGCACGGCGGGATTGGCTTCGTGGAGCTCGCGCAGGAAGGCGAGGAACTCCTCGACCTCTGCAGGCGTCGCTTGCTTCTCGCGGGCCGTCAGCAGGCCGCCGTAGAGCAGCTGGTCGACGGAGAGGAAGACGGCGTCGATCGTTCCCTTGGCCACTTCCTCGAGCAGCCAGCGGCGCATGGCCTTCGTGTCGCCGGGCTGCGAGTAGTAGTCCTGCAGCTCGTGTGGCGGCGTCACGACCTCCGTGCCGCCGATGCGGCCCGCGTCGATGACGAACTGGCGGCATGGCGGGCGGCCGTCGAGCGGCACGAGGATGACATGATGCGCCGTCGTTTCCTGCGGCGAGACAGGCGTGCCGGCCGGATGGCGCAGGGCCCGCAGATTCCAGAGACCGAGCGCGAGGAGCAGCACGAGCACGAGAATGAGGAGAGCGCGGCGCTTTCGATATCGTTCCAAAGAGATGTCCATCCTTTCTCTACAGATGTTTGATACACGTTAGTTAATTATACCATAAAGGTTCACGAAAGCGGCAAAGTATGGTAGAATGAATCTGTTTATAGGCTTTTTGATTTGGAGTGGAATATATGAGAATCATAACGGGGTCGGCGCGGGGCTGTCGCCTCAAGACGCCGAAGGGCCAGGCGACACGGCCGACGTCGGACCGGATCAAGGAGTCCCTGTTCAACATCCTCGGCCCGAAGGTGTACGGGCGCAAGGTGCTCGACATCTTTGCGGGCACAGGGAATCTCGGGCTCGAGGCGCTGTCGCGCGGCGCAGCGTCGGCCTGCTTCGTAGACCAGGCGACGGCGGCGCTGATCCGCGAGAACGCGGTGCACACGCGCCTGCAGGACAAGGCTGCTGTGCACGGCTGCGATGTCTTCGCGCAGCTCTCGCGCTTTGCGCAGGGCGGGGAGTCCTTTGACCTGATCTTCTGCGATCCGCCCTACCACAAGGGCCTCGCCTGGCGGGCACTGACGTTCTTCGACGAGAGCACGGTGCTCGCTCACGCCGGCATTCTCGTCGTCGAGCACGGCGCGGATGAGAACGATATGCCGGAGCTCTCGGAGCTTCGCTGCGTGCTGAACCGCCGCTACGGCCGCACGACGCAGCTGAGCTTCTTCCAGCGCAAAGCGTACCTGAAAGAGATAGAGGAGGCGGAGCAATGAGGCGAGCTGTTTGTTCAGGCAGTTTCGACCCCGTGACGAATGGCCACATCGATATCTTCGAGCGCGCCAGCACGATGTTTGACGAGATCATCATCTGCGTGTTCCACAATGTGAACAAGCAGGCGTTCTTCCCGGTCGAGGAGCGCGTGCGCTTCCTGCGCGAGGCGACCGCGCACATCGAGAATGTCAGGGTCGACTCGTTCTCGGGGCTCATCACGGACTACATGAAGGCGCATGAGGCACATGTCATCGTGCGCGGCGTCCGCTCCATCAAGGACCTCGAGTACGAGCAGAACGAAGCCTATATGATCCGCCATCTGGAGCCCGATATCGACACGGTCTTCCTCTTGACGCGGCCGGAGTATTCATTCGTGAGTTCCTCGGGGATCCGGGAGCTCATCCGTTTCCACGGTGATGTGCACGGCCTGGTACCACCCTGCGTGGAGCAGGCAATCCAGATTCTAGGACAAGAAAGGGAGTAAGCGGAATATGGGAGTACGCGAGACTTTAAATAAGATCGAGAACATGGTGGCCACGGCCAAGACCTTCCCGTTCACGGGCCACATCCTCATCAACGATAACGACCTCGTCCACTACGTCGAGGAACTGCGCAATGACCTGCCGAAGGAACTCGATAAGGCAGAGGTCATCATGAAGGAGCGCGACCAGATCATCGAGGACGCGCGGCGCGAGGCGGAGCACATCCGCACGGAGGCGGAGCGCCAGGCTGCAGCGATGGTGGAGAACAGCGAGATCGTCTTGAAGTCGAAGCAGCGCGGCAAGGAAATCCTGCAGGAGACACAGCAGAAGGAGACGGCGATGGTCCAGGCCGCAGAAGCGCAGGCGCGGGAGCTCCAGAACAATGTGGACGCCTACGCAAACCAGGTCTTCGAGCAGCTGATCGCGCATGTCTCGCGGACGTTTGACGGCGTCCAGCAGGCGCAGAACGGCGTGCAGCAGGCCGCCGCAGGTGTCCAGCAGGTCACGCAGGGACTCCAGCAGGCATTGCAGGTCCTGCAGACGGCCAAGGCGGGGCTCAATCAGCCACAGCCGCCCCTTCCTGCACAGTCGGCACCGGCGCAGGCCCAGACCGCGGCAGAGGAGAAGCCGGCAGAAGAATGAGTGCGTGAGAATGCATGCAAATGATGGCCTATGATGAAGATCATGGGCCTTTTTGATTCTTGACAGGAGGATGAGGAGCGCATGACGGATGCGGAGATCGTGGCGATGCTTCGCCGCTATAAAGACGGGCGTCTCTCGGAGCGGGAGGCCGTGGCATACTTGGAGAAGTCTTCGGTTGAGGAACTCGGCTTTGCGGAGGTCGACCATGCGCGCGAAAGGCGCCAGGGCTTCCCGGAGGTCATCTACGGCGAGGGCAAGACGGGGGAGCAGGTGCTCGCCATCATGGAATCGCTCGCGAAGAGCAGTGCAGGCAGCGTCATGGCGACGCGCATGAGCGCGGAGAAGGCCGCCTTTGTGCAGGAAAGACTGCCGGAGGCTGAGTATGATGCGGTTTCACGTATCCTCTACATCGAGCGGCCTGCCAGACGCGACGCAGCGCACATGGTCCTCATCCTGTCGGCCGGCACGAGCGACATCCCCGTGGCGGAGGAAGCGCGCCTCACAGCGCACCTCTATGGCAACGTGGTCAAGGTGCACTACGACTGCGGCGTAGCGGGCATCCACCGGCTCTTCGCCCACAGGGCGGACATCGAGGCGGCCAACGTCATCATCGTTGTCGCCGGCATGGAAGGCGCGCTCACGAGCGTCGTCGGCGGACTGACGGACAAGCCGGTCATCGCCGTGCCGACGAGTGTCGGCTACGGCGCGGCCTTCCACGGCGTCACAGCACTCTTAGCAATGCTCAGCAGTTGTGCCGCGGGTGTCAGCGTCGTCAACATCGACAACGGCTTTGGCGCGGGCGTGCTCGCGAGCAGGATCAACCATCTGCGCTGAAAAGGCGGAGAAGATAGAGGAGATGCATTTATGAAAGCGATTTATCTCGACTGTTTTTCGGGCATCAGCGGCAACATGCTACTCGGGGCCTTCCTGCAGGCAGGCGTGCCGGAGGCGTATCTTCGCGCAGAGCTCGCGAAACTGCCACTTGAGGGCAGCTATGTGATGAAGGTGGAGCCCGTCATGAAGAATGGCATCGCCGCCTGCTATGTCGATGTCAGGCTTCCCCATCATGATGGGGAACATGGGCACGAGCATCGCACGATGGCGGATATCCGCGCGCTGATTGAAGCATCCACGCTGTCGGAGGCGGTCAAGGCGCGCAGCCTGGCCATCTTCCAGACGCTTGCGGAGGCGGAGGGCAAGGTGCACGCGCGCCCCGCCGACACGGTGGCGTTCCACGAGGTCGGTGCGGTCGACTCCATCCTCGACATCGTCGGCGCGGCCATCTGCCTCGACTACCTGGGCATCGAGCGTGTCTTCGCCTCAAAGGTCAACACGGGCTCGGGCTTCGTGCACTGCGCGCACGGCCTTATGCCAGTGCCCGCGCCAGCGGTGGCCGAGCTCCTGCTCGACTGGCCGAGCTATCATGCCGGCGCCGAGAAGGAGCTCACGACGCCGACGGGCGCGGCCTTCCTGCGCAGCCAGGCTGCCTTCTCAGAGAGCCTGCCGGAGGGGTTCCGCGCAGCTGGCGCCGCCTATGGTGCCGGTACCTGGGATCTTGCCATCCCCAATGTGCTGCGCCTCTATATCGGCCAGCTTGATGAGGCATCGGAGAACGGGCAGGGGACGGATTTCCTGGTGCTCGAGACGAATATCGACGACATGAGCCCACAGGTCTACGGCTATCTCTACGAGCGCCTTTTCACGGTCGGTGCTCTCGACGTCTGGACGACGCCCATCGTCATGAAGAAGACGCGGCCGGCCGCGATGCTCTCCGTGCTCTGCCGCACGGGCTCGAAGGATGCGTGCGCCTCCGTCATCCTGCGCGAGACGACGAGCATCGGCCTGCGCGTCCGCAAGGTGGCGCAGCGCATCGAGGCGGAGCGCGAGACGGTGCACGTCGCGACGCCGTACGGCGAGGTCGCCTGCAAGCGAGCCTTCTGGCACGGGGCGCTCGTCAACAGCAAGCCGGAGTACGAGGACTGCTGCTTATTGGCGCGCCGCGCAGGTGTGCCGCTGAAGCAGGTGGAAGAGGCCGCGCGACTGGCCCTCGCCGCGCTTGCCTGCGATGGACTGCGAGAGAGTAAGAGCTGAAATACGAAAAGAGTCCTTTACAACACGATGAAGATGTCGTATAATGAGTCCTGTTGAAATCAAGATATGTTGTAACAAGGTTCGCGTGTTACTGGTCATGCAGGCATCAGCGAAGAGCAGCAGATCCCGTTTTAGAGGAAGGGTATCTTTGTAGTTGCTTTTTGCTGATGCCTTTTTTGTGCCTGCACGCGGCGGGAAAGGACGGTCTCATGAAAGACGAAATCTTCAGCGTACTGCAGCGCGTCGGCCGCAGCTTCATGCTGCCGGTCGCTGTGCTGCCGATTGCCGGTATCCTGCTCGGTATCGGCGCGTCGTTCACCAACCCGACGACGATCAAGACGTATGGTCTCGAAGCCATCTTTGGCGATGGCACGCTTCTCGGCGGTCTTCTGACCATCATGGCCAGCGCGGGCAGCACGATCTTCGGCAACCTGCCGATCATCTTCGCCGTCGGCGTCGCCATCGGCATGGCCAAGGCGGAGCGCGAGGTCGCGGCTCTCGCGGCCATGATCTCCTTCTTTGTCATGCACAGCGCCTGCAATGCCATGCTCAAGCTCAACGGCCAGATCCTGCCGGACGGCACCATTGCGCCGGGCGTGCTCGAGGGCACGATCGCGAGCTCCTGCGGCATCATGTCGTACCAGATGGGCGTCTTCGGCGGCATCATCGTCGGCATCGGCGTCGCGTACCTCCACAACAAGTTCCACAAGATCGTGCTGCCGAATGCACTGTCGTTCTTCGGCGGCTCGCGCTTCGTGCCGATCATCTCGACAGTCGTCTACCTCTTCGTCGGCATCGGCCTCTACTTCGTCTGGCCGCTGGCACAGCAGGGCATCTTTGCGCTCGGCAGCCTCGTCACGGGCACGGGCTACGTCGGCACGCTGATTTTCGGCATCATCAAGCGCGCCCTGATCCCGTTCGGCCTGCACCACGTCTTCTACCTGCCGTTCTGGCAGACGGGCGTCGGCGGTTCGATGATGATTGACGGCCAGCTCGTCCAGGGCGGCCAGAACATCTTCTTCGCGCAGCTCGCCTCGCCGGATGTCGCGCACTTCAGCGCTGACGCGACGCGCTACTTCTCCGGTGAGTTCATCTTCATGATTTTCGGCCTGCCGGGTGCAGCGCTCGCCATGTACCGCTGTGCAAAGCCGTCGAAGAAGACGGCGGCCAAGGGCCTGCTGCTCTCCGCTGCCCTTACTTCGATGCTCACGGGTATCACGGAGCCGATTGAGTTCTCCTTCCTCTTCGTCGCACCGGCACTCTTCGGCGTTCAGGTTGTCCTCGCTGGCGCAGCCTACATGATCGCGCACATGCTCAACATCGCTGTCGGCCTGACGTTCTCGGGCGGCCTGCTCGACCTCTTCATCTTCGGCATCCTGCAGGGCGAGGCGAAGACGAGCTGGATGTACATCATCCCGGTCGGCATCATCTACTTCTTCCTCTACTACTTCATCTTCACTTGGATGATCAAGAAATTCGACTTCAAGACGCCGGGCCGTGAGGACGACGACGAGGAGACGAAGCTCTACACGAAGGCTGACTACCAGGCCAAGAAGGGCGCTGGCGCAGATGGCAGTTCGCAGCAGAGCGTCGAGGATGCCAAGAGTTCGATGATCGCGCGCGGCCTCGGCAGCAAGAAGAACATCACCTCGGTTGACTGCTGCGCGACGCGCCTGCGCTGCTCGGTGGCGGATTCCTCGCTCGTCAACGAGAAGATCCTCAAGGCGACGGGCGCTGTCGGCGTCATCAAGAAGGGAACGGGCGTCCAGGTCATCTACGGACCGCAGGTCGCTGTCATCAAGGCCAACCTCGAGACGTACCTCGAGACGGCCCCCGATATCGAGCCGGAACTCGATGCCCCGGCAGAGGAGCCTCAGGCAGAAGAGGCCCCAAAGGCTGAAGAGAAAAAGGCTGCTGCACCGCAGGCTGCTGCGCATGCGCTCTGCACGCCTGTCGCCGGCGACGTCCACCCGATCGCTGAGGCGCCGGATGAGGCGTTCGCGAGCAAGATGATGGGCGATGGCTACTTCGTCTACCCAACGGAAGAGACGGTCTACGCGCCGTCCGATGGCGAAGTCGTCTTCGTCTTCGACACGAAGCACGCCATCGGCATGAAGGCCGCTGACGGCACGGAGTACCTGCTGCACATCGGCGTTGACACCGTCAATCTCGGCGGCAAGGGCTTCGAGGTCTTCGTCGAGAACGGCCAGAAGGTCAAGAAGGGCGACAAGCTCATGCACTTCGACGATGCGTTCATCAAGGCGAATGCCAAGTCGGATGCCTGCCTCGTCATCTTCACGGGCCTGCAGGAAGGCCAGTCCATCGAGATGGAGAAGACGGGCGCAGTCAAGGCACTTGACGAAGTCGCGAAGTTCTGAGCAGATCCTATCATTATAACCGTATAATCACCGTAAAAAATCTCCTTGTATGGCTATAGCATATGACCTCGGAAATGGGTTATAATGATAGCATCATATAAGGGGGTTTTTTATGTTTCGTGTCATAAAGCCTTTGAACAACAACGGGCTCTTGGCGCTGACGGAGGAAGGAAAGGAAGTTATCCTGCTCGGCAAGGGCATCGGCTTCGGGAAGAAGAGCGGCGAGCGGCTCGGGCTCCTGCCGCAGGCCAAGGTCTACCACCTCATCACCGATGGGGAAAGCAGCGCCTTGCAGCGCATCAACGGCATCGATGCGCATGCGGTCGAGTTCGCGGCGCGCGTGCTCGACGAGGCGCGCAAGTCATTCCCTGACATGGCCGATGACATCCTGCTGCCGATGGCGGACCACATCGCGATGGCGCTCGAGCGCTGTCGGCGCGGCATTCGCCTGCCCAATCCTCTGCAGCACGACATCATGGCGATGTTTCCCGACGAGTACCGCATCGCTGAGCAGGGTATCCGCGCAATCGAGCGGGAAGATGGCGTAGAGCTGCCGCCTGAGGAGGCGGGCTACCTCTCCCTGCACATCCATGCGGGCATCAGCGAGCAGAATGCGGGCGACAGCCTGACGAACATCCGGCTGGCCGCCGAGTGCATCGCGGAACTTGAAGCAGAGCTCGGGCTGACGCTGCGGCGCACAGAGCTCAAGTACACGCGCCTCGTCAGCCACATCTGCTACATGATCCTGCGCATCCGCGCGCAGGAGGTGGTGCCCATCCAGATGGACGATTACGTGCGCAAGATGTACCCCAAGGCCTATGCGCTCGCAGAAAAGCTTTCAGTGTCGCTTTTCAGGAAGCTGCGCCTGCCCGTCGCGGCAGCGGAGACGACGCTGCTCGCCATCCACATCCAGCGCGTGCTCTGACCGTCCTCATGGCTCAGGCGCTGCGCGCAGGGATGCCCGAGGACAGTTGATACTTGACAAAGGAATGGGCACATCGCTATAATGTATGGAGGTTGATGCTGATATGAAAATAAACATTGCTGAATCGAATGCGGACTTCATGCAGGAGATTCCGTTTGCGTTCACGACGACGGCCGAAGCCATCGGCGCCGTTGCGGATGATTATGCCTTTGTGGGACCTCTGACGGTCGAGGGGCATATCGTCCACACGGGAAGCTGCTGGCGTGCGGAAGGCGTCATTCGCTGTACGAAATCCTTTGTGTGTGACCGCTGCCTGGCACCGTGCCAAGAGGAGCAGGAACATCCCTTCTCGGAAGAATTCCGCCGCACGGGTGAGATGGCTGAGGATGAAGAGGTCAATCGCTTCGACGGCGACCTCATCGATATCACGGAGCTTGTCCGCGATACCGTCCTGGCGGCTCAGCCGCTCAGCAAGCTCTGCAAGCCCGATTGCAAGGGCCTCTGCCCCGTCTGTGGAGCAGACCTCAATCAGGGAGACTGTGGCTGCGATCGGTTTGTACCGGACCCGCGCATGGCCGCCTTGCAGGAATTATTGGCGAAAAATAAGAAATGAACTCGTAAGGAGGTGTATCCGAGATGGCAGTACCAAAGCGCAAGACTTCCAAGGCGCGCCGCGACCAGCGCCGTGCGAACTGGAAGCTCGAGGCTCCTGGCTTCGTAGCTTGCCCGCAGTGCCACGAACCGAAGATGCCTCATCATGTATGCCCGGAATGCGGCTACTATGATGGCAAAGAGGTTGTCAAGGCAGCTGAATAAGAACGATAGATGAGCAGGACATAGTCCTGCTTATTCTTTTTTTTTGCCACTTTCCTGATTGCGCGATGAGAGGCTTGCTTTTTTAGGACAAACACCGTATAATGAATCCTGATATAAGGTTGTAATATCAGGTACTAAAATATTGGGGAGGAGATGAAGGCATGGCAAGGGTCAAGAAGAAGGAGCGTCAGCAGCTCCTCTTGCAGCAGGTCAAGGAGAAACCGTTCCTGACCGACGAGGAGCTCGCTCAGAAACTCGGCGTCAGCGTGCAGACCATCCGCCTCGACCGGCTGGAGCTCGGCATACCGGAGCTGCGCGGGCGCATCCGCAAGATGGCGGAGAGCGCGCAGAACAAGGTCAAGTCCATCGAGAGCGGTGATGTTGTCGGTGAACTCATCGACCTCGAGCTCGGCCATTCCGGCATCTCTCTTCTGCGCATCACCGATGACATGGTCTTCGCGAAGACGAAGATCGCCAAGGGCTACTACATGTTCTCGCAGGCCAATTCCCTGGCCCTCGCGCTCATCGATGCGCCGATGGCCGTCACCGGCGTGGCAAACGTCAAGTACAAGGTGCCGGTGCACGTTGGCGAGAAGCTCATCGCCAAGGCGGAGATCGTCAAGGTACGCGGCAATAAGTATTTTGTCTGGGTCAAGACGCGAAATGATACCCAGGAAGTATTCCGTGCGAAATTCATCATGGTTTCGTGGGGAGAGGAGTGAGGAGGAATTCTGGCATGAAGATTGCAGTTGATGCCATGGGCGGCGATTACGCACCGCTCGAGATTGTTTTCGGTTCGGTGCGCGCCGCTAAGAAATACCATTGTGAGATCGTCCTCGTCGGCGACGAGGCGAAGATCCGCGAGGTCCTGTCGAAGGAGCCGGGCTGGGAGAAGCTCGGCATCTCCATCCACCACGCCTCGCAGGTCATCGAGATGGGCGAGCATCCGGCCGATGCCGTGCGCACGAAGAAGGATGCCTCCATCGTCGTGGCGACGCGTCTCGTCAAGGACGGCGTCTGCGATGCTGTGCTGTCGGCTGGCAGCACGGGTGCGGCCGTGACAGCAGCGCAGCTCATCCTGCGCCGCATCAAGGGCATCGGCCGTCCGACTATCGCGACGCCGATGCCGACACCGAAGGGCGTCACATTGCTTCTCGACTCCGGGGCCAACGTGGACTCGAAGCCGGAGCACCTCGTCCAGAGCGGCATCATGGGCTCAATCTACGCCGAATACGTCTTCAAGATCAAGAACCCGCGCGTCGGACTGCTCAATATCGGTGAAGAGGAGACGAAGGGCAATGAGCAGGCCAAGGCGACGTACGCACTGCTCAAGAACATGCACACGATCAACTTCTGCGGCAATGCCGAAGGGCGCGATGTGCCGAAGGGCAACTTCGACGTCGTAATTTGTGATGGATTTGTTGGCAATGTTGTGCTAAAATTTGCAGAGGGACTGGCAAAGACAATCCTGAAGCTCATCAAAGAGGCCATCAAGGGCGGCGGCATCCTCGCCAAGCTCGGTGCGCTTCTCCTGATGCCGACGCTCAAGAAGCTCGGCAAGCGCCTCGATGTCACGGAGTACGGCGGTGCACCGCTCCTCGGCGTCAACGGCTGCTGCATCATCAGCCACGGTTCGTCGAACGCCAAGTCCATCTGCAGTGCAATCGGTGTGGCGAACGACTATGTCCGGGGGGATGTCCTCGCACACATCCAGGATACACTTGCAAAGGAGGATATACTGACGCATGATGGAGAAAAGAAATAGCGCTGGTATCATCGGGACGGGCTGGTATGTTCCCGAGAAGGTCATCACGAACGAGGACCTCGAGCAGATGGTCGACACGAATAACGCGTGGATCGTCGAGCGCACGGGCATACACGAGCGCCATGTGGCGCGCGAGGACCAGCCTGTATCGGACCTGGCGGAGCGCGCAGCCCGCATGGCCCTTGAAGATGCCGGCGTGCGTGCCGAAGACCTCGACCTCATCATCGTCGCGACGATGACGCCGGACCGCACGATTCCCTCGACGGCCTGCATCCTGCAGGACAGACTGGGGGCCTCGAAGGCCGGTGCCTTCGATCTCTCGGCGGCCTGCTCAGGCTTTGCCTATGCGGCAGCGACGGCCTGCCAGTTCATCGAGACGGGCGTCTACCGCCACATCCTCGTGGTCGGCGCGGAGACGCTCTCGAAGGTCGTGGACTGGACGGACCGCAATACCTGCATCCTGTTCGGCGACGGCGCCGGTGCCGCTGTCTTTGGCCCGGTCGACAAAGGCTTTGGCCTCTTGAGCTTCGACCTCGGCAGCGATGGCGCGGGCGGCGACCTGCTCGACATCCCTGCAGGCGGCAGTCAAAAGCCGCTGACGGCAGAATCCCTGCTGATGCACGAGAACTGCATCCACATGGACGGCAGGGCGGTCTTCCGCTTCGCAGTCAAGATTCTCGGCGAGACGGTCGAGAAGTCGCTGGAGCGCGCAGGCATCGAGAAGACGGAGATTGACTGGCTCGTCCCGCATCAGGCCAACACGCGCATCATCGATGCAGCGGCGAAGCGCCTGGAGCTGCCGGCAGAGAAAGTCATCGTCGATATCGGGAAATATGGCAATATGTCAGCGGCGTCCATACCGGTTGCCCTGGCGGAGGCAGTGCAGGCGCACCGCTTCAAGAAAGGCGATCTCATTGCCCTGGCCGGTTTTGGTGCCGGACTCACCTGGGCATCCTGCATCATGAAATGGGCTAAGGAGGACTAATCTGATGTTCGAAAACAATGCAATCTGTAAGTTACTCAACATAAAGTACCCGATTTTCCAGGGCGGCATGGCCTGGATCGGCACGGCAGAGCTCGCCTCGGCCGTCTCGAATGCCGGCGGCCTCGGCATCATCGGCGCCGGCCACATGCCGCCGGAGATCCTGCGCGCAGAGATCCAGAAGTGCAAGGGCTGGACGGACAAGCCGTTCGGCGTCAATGTCATGCTCATGAGCCCGTACGTCAAGGAAGTCATGCAGGTCGTGCTCGAGGAGAAGGTCCCCGTCGTCACGACAGGTGCTGGCAACCCGGGCGAATACGTGCCGGCCCTCAAGGAGATCGGCACGAAGGTCATCCCGGTCGTTGCATCGGTCGCACTCGCGAAGCGCCTCGTGCGCTCTGGCGTCGATGCCCTGATTGCAGAGGGCACGGAGTCGGGCGGCCACATCGGCGAGATCACGACGATGGCACTCGTGCCGCAGATCGTCGACGCTGTCGACGTGCCGGTCATCGGTGCGGGCGGCGTCGCGGATTCGCGCGGCATGGCGGCTGTCTTTGCGCTCGGCGCACAGGCCGTCCAGATGGGCTCCCGCTTTGTCATGAGTGAGGAGTGCATCGCGCATCCGAACTACAAGAAGATGGTCCTCAAGGCGAAAGACCGCTCGACGGTCGTCACGGGCCGCACGCTCGGCCATCCGGCACGCGTGCTCCACAACAAGCTCACGCGCAAGTATGAGGAACTCGAGGCGGCAGGCGCTCCGGCAGAAGAGCTCGAGAAGCTCGGCGTAGGCTCCCTGCACCGCGCGACGCATGAGGGCGATGTCGAGAACGGTTCCGTCATGATCGGCGAGATCTCGGGCATGCTTCACGACATCAAGCCGGTCAAGGCAATCATCGAAGACATCGTCGCAGGCCTGCCAGGCGTCATCGAGACGATCCAGGACGACTGCAGATAATCACGATAAGTCAAGCACGTTGCTATCATAAATAAATACAGTAAATCTAATATATAAATAGAGCATAGATACATGCAATACAGAGAAGCAAGAGCGAATCTAGAACAGGGGGTAGTGAAAGGTGAATAAACTCGCATTCGTATTTCCGGGGCAGGGCGCACAGGCTGTCGGGATGGGCAAAGACCTTTTTGACCAGTATGACGTCGCCAAGAGACTCTTTGCCGAAGCCGACGAGGCACTTGGATATTCCATCAAGGACATGTGTTTCGAGGGGCCGGCAGACGACCTCAAGCTCACGGCCAACACGCAGCCGGCTATCCTGACGGTCAGCGTCATCGTCAACGAGATCCTCAAGGAACACGGCGTACAGCCGGATGTCGCCGGCGGCCACAGCCTCGGCGAGTACTCGGCTCTCGTCGCAGCGGGCGTCCTTTCTTTCAAGGATGCCGTCGTGCTCGTCCACAAGCGCGGCCAGTACATGCAGGAGGCCGTCCCCGTCGGTGAGGGCGGCATGGCCGCCATCATCGGCCTCGACGACGAGACGATTGCCGCCGCCTGCGAGAAGGCGACGAAGGAAGCTGGCGAGGTCCAGCCCGTCAACTTCAACTGCCCGGGCCAGACGGTCATCGCCGGCACGACGAAGGGCGTGGAGAAGGCCGTCGAGGAGCTCAAGGCAGCTGGTGCCAAGAAGGCTGTCATTCTGCCCGTCTCTGCGCCGTTCCACTCGACGCTCATGAAGCCGGCCGCCGAGAAGCTCGCAGACGAGCTCGCGAAAGTCGCAATCCACGATGCTGCCTTCCCGGTTGTCTCGAATTACACGGGCGAACTGGAGACGAAAGCAGAGGAGATCAAGGCGAACCTCGTCGCACAAGCTGACCATCCGGTCCGCTGGATCACCTGCGTCAAGACGATGCAGGCCTTCGGTGCTGACACGTTCGTCGAGGCCGGTCCGGGCAAGACGCTCTGCGGTTTCAATCGCCGCATCGACCGTTCTATCAAGAGTCTCAATGTCGAAAACCTTGAAAGTTTGCAAAAAACGCTTGACTATTTGAAGGAGGTTCGCTAATATGCTTTTAGACGGGAAGGTCGCACTCGTAACGGGTGCGTCGCGCGGTATCGGCCGTGCCATTGCTATCCGCCTCGCTTCTGAGGGTGCCAAGGTTGCCATCAACTTCGCTGGCAACCAGAAGGCAGCGGAGGAAGTCAAGAGCGAGATCGAGAAGAATGGCGGCGAGGCAATCCTCGTGAAGGCCAATGTGGCAGACAGTGCCGCCGTGGAGGAGATGTTCGCGAAGGTCGTCGAGGCGTTCGGCACGGTTGACATCCTCGTCAACAACGCCGGCATCACGCGCGACGGTCTGCTCGTCCGCATGAAGGACGAGGACTTCGATGCCGTCATCGACACGAACCTCAAGGGCGTCTTCTACTGCACGAAGGCAGCTGCGAAGATCATGATGAAGAAGCGCAGCGGCCGCATCGTCAACATGAGCTCGGTTGTCGGTCTCATGGGCAATGCCGGCCAGACGAACTACGCTGCAGCGAAGGCTGGCGTGCTCGGCTTCTCGAAGTCGGCAGCCAAGGAACTCGCTGCGCGCGGCGTCACGGTCAACATGGTTGCTCCGGGCTTCATTGACACGGATATGACGGCTGTCCTCTCGGATAAGGTCAAAGAGACGATGGTCCAGGAAATCCCCATGCGCAAGATGGGCCGCCCGGAAGACGTCGCTGGTGCCGTACTTTTCCTCGTATCAGATTGTTCATCCTATATCACTGGTCAGGTCGTCAATGTAGACGGCGGCATGGTTATGTGATATAACTATATAGGATACTAATTTAAGGAGGTGAAACTTCATGTCGACTTTTGAAAAAGTTAGAGATATCGTTGTTGAGCAGCTGGGCGTTGAGCCGGACGAGGTCGCAATCGATTCTACCTTCATCGATGATTTGGGCGCTGACTCCCTGGATATCGTTGAGCTGATCATGGCTTTCGAAGAGGAATTCAACATTGAGATTCCGGATGAGGCTGCTGAGAAGATCAAGACTGTTCAGGATGTAGTTACCTACATTGACCAGCACAAGGACAAATAAGATTGAGCGTCTTACCTTTTGAGAATCCCGTGAAGTTGCTTCGCGGGATTTTCTTAAGAGGTAAAATGATTGGAGGAGTAACATTGAAACTTCCAGAGCTTAAGATTGGCAACAAGATTGCGCGTGTACCGATCCAGCAGGGCGGCATGGCAATCCGCTTGTCAACGGCCCGTCTGGCCGCAGCCGTTGCGAACGAGGGCGGTATCGGCCTCATTGCTGCATCTGGCATGAGCCACGACGAACTGCGTTATGAAATCAGGCTCGCACGGTCGCTCACATCTGGTATCATTGGCATCAATATCATGGTAGCAGCCCGTGATTTTGCTGGCATTGTCAAGACGGCCATCGATGAGGGCATCGATCTCGTTGTAGCAGGTGCAGGCTTTTCACGCGATATGTTTGGCCTTGGCAAGGAGTCTGGAACGCCGATCGTTCCGATTGTTTCCTCTGTAAAATTAGCTAAAATCTCGGAGCGTCTTGGCGCAGCAGCCATCGTGCTGGAGGGCAAGGAAGCTGGCGGCCATCTCGGGACGAACACGTCGGTACGTGATCTCATCTCGGATGTCAGCGCGGCTGTCAAAGTCCCGGTCATCGCGGCCGGCGGCGTCCTTCATGGCCAGGACATCGTTGATCTGATAAAGATGGGCGCAGCAGGCGTCCAGATGGGCTCGCGCTTCGCGGCTTCGGAGGAATCCAACGCGGCGCCGGCCCTCAAAGAATATTACCTGAAATCAAAGCCGGAGGACATCGTCGTCATCCACAGCCCTGTCGGGCTGCCAGGGCGTGCCGTGCGCACGCCGTTCTCGGCACGCGTCCTTGAGGGCCCTGTGCCGCCGAAGACGTGCGACGCATGTCTCAAGGCCTGCAAGCATAACTTCTGCATCATCCGCGCGCTGATCCGCGCGCAGCAGGGCGATGTGGAGACGGGCCTCGTCTTCACGGGCGAATACATGCCGCGCATCGACAAGATCATGTCGGTGCACGAGATTTTCGAGCAGCTCAAGAAAGAAGCAGAAGCTGCCAACTGAGTCTCCAATGCCGCAGGGAGCACGGGGACAGCAAGATACAAGATATTAGAGGGGAGTCATTGTTTTGAGTAAACGCGTAGTAATTACGGGCCTGGGGGCCATCACCCCAATTGGCATCGGCAAGGACGCATTCTGGGAAGGCCTCATGGAAGGCAAGAACGGCATCGGCAAGATCACCCGTTTCGATGCATCGGAATACGGTGCACAGATTGCAGGCGAAGTCAAGGGCTTCGAGCCGACGGACTACATCGACAAGAAGGAGTCCAAGCGCATGGACCGCTATGCACAGTTCGCTGTCGCTGCGGCTAAGCTGGCAATCGAGGATGCAGGTCTCGATCTCGAGAAGGAAGACCGTGACCGCATCGGCACGTACATCGGCGCGGGCATCGGCGGTATCGAGACGATGCACGCTCAGTACAAGAAGCTCTTTGACAAGGGCCCGAACCGCATCAGCCCGTTCTTCATCCCGATGATGATCGCGAACCTCGCCGCTGGCCAGGTCGCCATCACCTACAAGCTCCACGGTCCGTCTTCGTGCGTCGTCACGGCCTGCGCGACGGGCACGAACTGCATCGGCGATGCCTTCCGCGTCATCCAGGAAGGCAAGGCAGATGTCATGGTCGCTGGCGGCACGGAAGCAGCCATCAGCCAGGCAGCTGTCGCAGGTTTTGCCGCGATGAAGGCACTCTGCATGGACCACAACGATGATCCGGAGCACGCATCGCGCCCGTTCGACAAGAACCGCAGCGGCTTCGTCATGGGCGAAGGCGCTGGCCTCGTCATCCTCGAGAGCCTCGAGCATGCCAAGGCGCGCGGCGCACACATCTACGCAGAGCTCGCCGGCTACGGTGCAAACTCGGATGCCTACCACATGACGAGCCCGGCACCGGGCGGCGAATACCAGGCCAAGTGCATGCAGCTCGCCATCGACGACGCTGGCCTGCAGGCCGCTGACGTCGACTACGTCAATGCACACGGCACCTCGACGCACCTCAACGATGAGGGCGAGTCGCTGGCCATCAAGGCCGTCTGGGGTGAGCATGCCAAGGATGTCTCCGTTTCGTCCATCAAGTCGATGACGGGCCACCTGCTCGGCGCTGCCGGCGGTATCGAGGCAGTTGCCACGGCGCTGACGGTCGAGAACGACATGATGCCGCCGACGATCAACTATGAGACGCCGGACGAGGGCCTCGACCTCGACTACGTGCCGAACAAGGCGCGCGCGAAGAAAGTACGCGCGGCCATCTCGAACAACTTCGGCTTTGGCGGTCACAATGCGTGCATCGTCATGAAGAAGTACACGGAGTAATGCGATGAGAAACGTTCGGAAGGAAGGAGGAGAGCGCCGCGAGCAGCTGTTGGCGCTCTCGGAGCGCCTCGGCGTGACCTTCCACGATCTCGCACTCCTCGACCAGGCTCTGACGCATACCTCGTATGCCAATGAGTCGAAGCGGAACACGCCCCATAACGAACGCCTCGAATTTTTGGGGGATGCTGTGCTGGAGCTTGCCTCCAGCACCTATCTCTACGAGCACTTCCCGGAGATGCCGGAAGGCGAGCTCACGAAGACGCGTGCGAGCATTGTCTGCTCGACGACGCTCGCCAAGCTCGCGTCCGGACTCCATCTCGGCGACTACCTGCTCTTGGGACGCGGTGAGGAGATGGGCGGCGGGCGTACGCGCCAGACGAACCTCGAAGATGTCTTCGAGGCCGTCATCGGTGCTGTCTACCTCGACCAGGGCTGGGAGGCGGCGCAGGCTTACGTCGTGCGCCAGCTACGCGGCGAGTTCGAGAACGCCGAGCACGGTGCCATTCTCAAGGACTACAAGACCATCCTGCAGGAGATTGTCTTCCGCAAGGACGGGCAGAGCATCACGTATGAGCTCGTCTCCGAGTCCGGCCCCGACCACGCCAAGGAGTTCACGTTCCGCGTGCGCGTGACGGGAACAGTCATGGGCGAGGGCACAGGCCACAGCAAGAAAGAAGCGGAGCAGCACGCTGCCCGCGCTGCACTCGAGAAAATCGCCCCGCATACGCAGAAAAAGCGCTGAGCAGCGCTGTAATATAGAGCAAGGGTGCTGACAAGGTCGGCACCTTTGTTTTATAATTAAATTGTAGTCAAATGAGATAAATGAGATAGTGGATGGGAGATGTTTTCATGAGAAAACTTACGATGCTCGGCACGGGCAATGCCATGGTGACGAAATGCTACAACACATGCTTCTATGTGACGCTTGAGAATGGTGCGCTGTTCCTGACGGACGCAGGCGGCGGCAACGGCATCCTGCGCCAGCTTGAGCTCGCGGGCTTCGACTACCAGAAGTGCCATCATATGTTCGTGACGCATGGCCACACGGACCACGTGCTCGGCGTCATCTGGGTCATGCGCAAGGTCGCGGACCTCATGAACAAGGGCAAGTATGAGGGCGAGTTCCACATCTACTGCCATGACGTCGTGCGCGACATGCTGCTCGCGATGACGAAGATGACGCTAAAGAAGAAGGATTTCGCACGCGTGGGCACGAGCATCTTCCTGCACGAGGTCAAGGACGGCACGGTCGTCAACTTCGAGGGGCTCCAGCTCACGGCCTTCGATATCCTCTCGACAAAGGCGAAGCAGTTCGGCTATGAGCTGCGCTTCCCTGATGACATGCGCTTCACCTGCCTAGGTGACGAGCCCTACAACGAGCACGACGAGGTCTACGCCAAGGGTGCAGACTGGCTGCTCGCCGAGGCTTTCTGCAAGTACGGCGACCGCGATAAGTTCAAGCCGTATGAGAAGAACCACTCGACGGTCAAGGAGGCCAGCGAACTCGCCGAGACGCTCGGCGTCAAGAACCTCGTGCTCTATCACACGGAGGACAAGAGCATCGAGAGCCGCAAGCAGGCGTACACAGCGGAGGCCAAAGAGTACTATCACGGCAATGTCTTCGTGCCGGACGATCTCGACGTGATCGATCTCGGCTGAGCGCGGCTGTCACACGGGAAATGGGGATGAAAAAAGGAGAAGCGGATGATGCTTCTCCTTTTTCTGTCGTATGCTGTTGCCTGGCGGCTGCCGACTTGATGCTGGTTCAGCCGTTGTGCGACGGGCCCATCTTCTCGATGTAGTGATTGAGGTCCGTGATGGAGTGGTAAAGCTCTGCTCGCTCCTCCTCGCTGAATTCCTGCAAGCTGCTCAGGAACTTCTGACGCACAATCTCATTCTGGTCGTCGAGCATCTTCTCGCCTGCGGATGTCATCGAGACGAGGATGCGGCGCCGGTCCTCGCGGTCCTGCTGCTTCGTGACGAGTCCGGCCTGCATCAGCTTGTCGCAGATGTTCGTCATCTGCTGCTTCGAGATCTTCAGGCGTTGCCCAATCTCAGAGATGGTGGCCTGTTTCTCGAGGCGCAGCGTCATGAGCGTCGCGAACTGGTTGAGCGGTATCGGCGTTGCCAGGTTGCTGTAGAAGTTGCGGTGGATGAGCACGAGCGTCTCGATGAAGGCGAAGGATATATCTGTGGAGGCTTCCGGGGATGGCGTCGTCATGACATCACTCCTTTAAGAATCGTATAAGAGAATTGCAATCAGAATGGTATAAGACGGTTTTTCTTGACTTTTATATAGATATACTATACTATAAAAGTCGTTAATAGTAAACATTTATTTACTAATCGAACAGTGAAGAAGGTATCATCCGATATCACCAAAGTCAAAGGAGGTTATCTCTTTGTTTTTTGCGAAGAACAAGAAACCGCTGGCTCTCATGCTGACCTTGGCGCTCTCGGCCACGGTGCTCCTCTCAGGCTGCGGCGCGAAGCAGCAGCAGCAGGCAGCGGGGGCAACCAAGGTCAAGGCCATGAAGGTCCTGCAGCAGGACGCGCCGGTCAGCAGCGAGTATGCTGGCCAGATTGTCGGCCGGGATGAGGTCAAGGTCCAGTCGAAGGTGTCCGGCAAGATTGTCGAAAAGTATTTCCATGGCGGTGACCATGTAGAAGCCGGGCAGCCGCTCTACCGCCTGGACTCCCGCCAGTATGAGTCCGCAGTCTTGCAGGCGCAGGCAAATCTTGCTCAGTCACAGGCGACGCTCTCGAATGCGCAGACCGATCTCTACCGCGACCAGTCGCTGCTCGCCGCTGATGCCATCTCGGAGCAGACGGTGACGACGCAGCAGGCAAATGTCAATGCCTACTCGGCCGCGGCTGCCGCCAACGAGGCGCTCGTGCAGAAAGCACAGCAGGACCTCGATGACACGGTCGTCTACGCGCCGATGTCGGGGCAGGTGTCCGTCGACGATGTCGCTGTCGGCACGTTTGCCACGGCCGGCAACACGAATCTCGTGACCATCGGTACGATCGACCCTGTCTTCGTGCAGTTCAGTATCTCGGAGGCCGAGTATCTGAAATTCCGCAACATCCAGTCCATGCAGAGCGGTTCGGGCAATCCGCTTGACGTCACGGTCAAGCTCTCCGACGGCTCGACGTACCCGATGGACGGACGCATCGTCCAGTCCGACCGCGCGCTCGCCCAGAATACGGGCACGCTGACGGTCAAGGCTCTCTTCCCGAATCCGAACGGCCTGCTGCTGCCGGGCATGTTCGCGCGCGTCAAGCTCACGGGCGAGACAATCCCGAACGCCATCCTCGTGCCGCAGCGCGCTGTCCAGCAGCTGCTCGACAAGACGTTTGTCATGGTCGTCGGCGCTGATGGCAAGTCGGAGTCGCGCAGTATTGAGCTCGGCCAGCAGATCGGCAGCTATTACATCGTCAAGAGCGGCCTCTCCGCCAGTGACACGGTCGTCGTCGAGGGCCTCTCGAGTCTGACGGAGGGCAAGGACCTCGCCGTCACGATGGTGACGCCTGAGGAGATGGGCTTCTCGTTCGATGAGGATACGACGCCGTTTGACACGATGACTTCTTCGGAAGCAAACAGCGGCGACAGCAACAGCTAAGGGGGCGGCGTCTTGTCTAAATTCTTTATCCACCGCCCGATATTCGCCATCGTCATCTCGCTGATCATCGTCATTGCCGGTTCGATTGCGGCGACGCAGCTGCCAATTGCGCAGTACCCGCAGATCTCGCCGCCGACGGTCAGCGTCAGCACGTCGTACACGGGCGCGAGCGCGGCCGTCGTCAATCAGACGGTCGCGCAGATCATCGAGGACCAGGTCAACGGCACGCAGGGCATGGACTACATGTCCTCGACCTCCGATGATACGGGCCGCTACAGCCTGTCGGTCACGTTCGAGGTCGGCACGGACGGCGACATGGACTCGGTCAAGGTGCAGAACAACGTCGCTTCGGCGACGAGCCAGCTGCCTTCTGAGGTTCAGCAGATCGGTGTCACGACCAAGAAGTCGACGAATGATATGGCATACATGATGTCGTTCTATTCGCCGGATGGCACGTACGACCGTGCCTTCATGAAAAACTACGCGACAATTTACCTCCTCGACAAGCTCAAGCGCATCAACGGCGTCGGCGATGTCCAGGTATTCGGTTCCGACTATGCGATGCGCGTCTGGCTCAACCCGGACAAGCTCGCAGAGCTCAACCTGACGGTCGCCGATGTCTCGGCGGCCATCAAGGAGCAGAATGTCCAGGCCCCGGCCGGTACGGTCGGCGCCATGCCGGTCAACAACGGCCAGGAAAAGCAGATGTCCGGCAAGATCGAAGGCCGACTGACGACGCCGGAGGAGTTCGGCAACGTCATCATCAAGTCGAATGGTGACGGCCAGTTCGTCCGCCTCAAGGATGTCGCAAAGATCGAGACGGGCTCCCAGTCGGAAGCCATCATTTCGAAGTTCAATGGCTACCCGGCCGTCGGCTTCGGCATCAAGCTCACGAGTGATGCAAACGCCATGAAGACAATCGGCGAAGTCCGCAAGGTCTTCGATGAAGCGAAGGAGACGCTGCCGCCGGGCATGCAGATGTCGACGATCTTCGACTCGACGAACTACATCAGCACATCCATCGAAGAGGTTCTCATGACGTTCTTCGAGGCACTGCTGCTCGTCGTCTTCGTCATCTTCGTCTTCCTGCAGAACTGGCGCGCGACGATCATCCCGCTGCTCGCAGTTCCGGTTTCCCTGATCGGTACGCTCGGCGCGTTCATCGTGCTCGACTTCACGATCAACACACTGACGCTCTTCGCGATGGTCCTCGCCATCGGCCTCGTCGTCGATGATGCTATCGTCGTCATCGAGAATGTCGAAAAGCACATGGAAGAGGGCCTGACGCCTATCGATGCGACGGAGCGCGCCATGGACGAAGTCCAGGGCCCGGTCATCGCCATCGCTATCGTCCTCTCGGCCGTCTTCGTGCCGGTCGCCTTCCTCGGCGGCATGACGGGCGTCCTCTACAAGCAGTTCGCCCTGACGATTGCCGTTTCGGTCTGCCTCTCGGCCTTCGTGGCCCTGACGCTGACGCCGGCGCTCTGCGCGATGATGCTCAAACAGCACACGGAGAAGGATGACGAGGGCGTGCTCGGCCGCTTCTTCGTCAAGTTCAACAACTGGTTCGAGCGCATGAAGCGCGGTTACGTCGGCATCGTGGCGAAGTTCATCCGCCACTCGCGCCTGGCCATCATCTTCCTGCTGATTGTCTCGGGCTGTGCCGGCATCATCTACAAGAACCTGCCTTCGACCTTCGTCCCGAATGAGGACCAGGGCTACATGTTCGCAGCCGTCGAGATGCCGGATGGCACCTCGGCCAACCGCACGCAGGCCGTCATCGACAAGCTCAACGTCGCCATGATGGAGAACATCAAGGGCCTGCAGAGCACGATGTCCATCACGGGCTTCTCGCCGCTTTCCGGCGGCTCCTCGTCGAGTGCCGGCATGATCGTCGTCGGCATGAAGGACTGGTCGCAGCGTGAAGATGCAGCTTCTTCCATCAATGCGGCCGTGCGCACGACATTTGGCCTTGGCGCCAAGGTCGCGCCGGAGGCGACGGTCATCGCCATGAACCCACCGGCTCTGCCGGGCCTCGGCATGACGGGCGGCTGGACGCTCCAGCTGCAGGATATGACGGGCCACACGGAGACGGAGCTCAACGACATCACCAAGAAGATCGTCGCAGAGGCCAACCAGCGCCCTGAGCTCGCCGGTGTCCGCTCGACGTACTCCGTCGGTTCGCCGGTCGTCCAGTATGAGGTCGACCGCGAGAAGGTCAAGAACCTCGGCATCCAGCTCTCGGATGTCTTCACGGCCATGCAGGTCAACTACGGCGGCTATCAGGTCAACGACTTCAACCGCTTCGGCCGCAGCTACAAGGTCATGCTGCAGGCCGACAACGACTACCGCAGCTCGACCGACCAGATGAAGTTCATCTTCGTCAAGTCGAGCAAGGGCACGATGGTCCCGCTCGACACGCTGCTGCGCCCGAAACTCACGTCGGGCCCGTCGAGCATCTCCCGCTTCAACGGCACGCGTTCCATCCAGATCACGGGCCAGACGGGCAATGGCTATTCCTCTGGCCAGGCCATGAATGCCATCAAGGAAGTCGTCCAGCAGAACGCTGGCACGGGCTTCAACATCGAGTGGTCCGGCCAGAGCCGTGAGGAGGCCAAGGCCTCGAGCTCGACGATGCAGGTCCTCGTGCTCTCGCTCGTCTTCGTTTTCCTCTGCCTCGCAGCTCTCTATGAGAGCTGGAGCGTCCCGTTCGCCGTCCTCCTGACGGTGCCGACGGGCATCTTCGGCGCACTCGTCTCGGAGTATGGCCTGTCCATCCTCGAGGCGATGTTCGGCCACCAGAACGCCGGCCTCCAAGACAGCGTCTACATGCAGATCGGTATCATCGCGATCATCGGTCTTGCCGCGAAGAACGCCATCCTGATCGTCGAGTTCGCGAAGGTCCGCGTCGACCGCGGCATGGAGCCTGTCAAGGCAGCAATCGAGGCGGCCGGCCTGCGCCTGCGCCCGATTCTCATGACGTCGTTTGCCTTCATCATCGGCTGCGTCCCGCTGGCCATCGCCACGGGTGCCGGTGCTGCAGCGCGTAACGGCATGGGCGTCGCCGTCGTCGGCGGCATGCTCTTCGCGACGGCCATGGGTATCTTCCTGATCCCCGTGTTCTTCGTCGGCATGGAGTGGATTGCCGCCAAGCTCGGCCTCGTCAAGCAGGAGCGTAAGAAATCCTCGGCCGATTACATGTGATCCAGAATGCCATCGCAGAGTCGATGTGCTATCCATAGAAAGGCACCTTCCTTGTCAGGAGGGTGCCTTTTTTGGTATACTAAGAATATACTGACCCCTATGCGCTGAAATCGAATGAGTCAACATAGATGCGTCAATCACGATGGATTGTCATGAAAGGAGAGAACTACATGGCAGCAGATAAGAAAGAAGCAGCAAGTAAACAGGAAGCGCTCGAGAATGCGCTGAAGAAGATCGAGAAGGACTTCGGCAAGGGTTCGATTATGCGCCTCGGCGATGCCAAGGCACACATGGACATCGAGGTCATCCCGACGGGCATCCTGCCGCTCGACATCGCCCTCGGCGTCGGCGGCATTCCGCGCGGCCGCATCATCGAGGTCTACGGCCCGGAGTCTTCCGGTAAGACGACGGTCACGCTGCACATGATTGCCGAAGCGCAGAAGAACGGCGGCATCGCGGCCTTCATCGATGCGGAGCACGCCCTCGATCCTGTTTACGCTGCCAAGCTCGGCGTCAACATCGATGACCTCCTGATCTCACAGCCGGATACGGGCGAGCAGGCACTCGACATCGTCGATGCGCTCGTGCGCAGCGGCGCCATCGACATCATCGTCGTCGACTCCGTCGCCGCACTCGTGCCGAAGGCCGAGATCGAGGGCGACATGGGCGACAGCCATGTCGGCCTGCAGGCCCGCCTCATGAGCCAGGCCATGCGCAAGCTCACGGGCATCATCGCGAAGTCCCGCACGGCGGCCATTTTCATCAACCAGATCCGCGAGAAGGTCGGCGTCATGTTCGGCAACCCCGAGACGACGACGGGCGGCCGCGCGCTGAAGTTCTACTCGTCCGTCCGCCTCGATGTCCGCAAGATCGACACGCTCAAGCAGGGGCAGGATGTCATCGGCAACCGCACGCGCATCAAGGTCGTCAAGAACAAGGTCGCACCGCCGTTCCGCACAGCAGAATTCGACATCATGTACGGCGAGGGCGTCTCGCGCCTCTCGAGCATCATCGACATGGGCGTCGACCTCGACATCGTCGACAAGAGCGGCGCCTGGTTCTCCTACAACGGCACGCGCCTCGGCCAGGGCAAGGAGAATGCCAAGCAGTCCCTGCGCGATCAGCCGGCCATCTGCGAGGAGATCGAGGCCAAGATCCGTGCCAAGCTGCTTGAGAATCCCGAGGCGGGCGATTCGCTCAAGCAGGCGGAGGCAGAGGCCGAGCGGGCAAATGAGGGCGCTCCGGCCGATGACGAAGCATGATGTACCGCAGCTACCACGCAGGCTCAGGCGCCTCGGATGAGGAGACGCCGCGCCCGCGCCGCCGCGCCCACCGCAATTGCACGAGACGGGCAGAGGGCATAACGGAGGGGGAGGCTTCCGCAGCCCCGGCAAAACCGGCGAAGACGGCCCTCATAGCTGCCGTCGATATCCTTGCGCGCCAGGAGTACAGCGAAGCAAAGCTTTATGAGAAACTCGCGCGCAAGGGCTACCGTGACGAAGAGATCGAAGGCGCCATCGCGCGCCTCAAGGAGCGTCGCTACCTCAACGACGCCGAAGCGTGTGCGCGCCAGTTCGCCTTTCTCTACACGGAGAGCCGCAATTCCGTGCGCCAGATCTGCCTCAAGCTCCGCCAGCGGGGCTTCACCAAAGAGGACATCGACGCCTGCAAGCCAAAGGACACCTATGAGCGCGAGAAGCAGGCCGCCCTGCGCGTGCTCTCCCTCAAGTACTCGCATGATGCCGACCGCCAGAAGATGATGGCCAATCTCTACCAGAAGGGATTTGAAGCAGGAACGGCAAGGGATGCTGTCGAACTATACAGGAGTCAGGGCGTCGGAGACGGAGAGGCCTGACACGGACATGCTTCCACTGCCGCACTGCTCATGACGTGCGGATACGATAAGAAATGAGGGATTCCATGGAACGATTCAACGTTCGTCTTGATGCGCAGGAACTGCGCGAGAAATTTTTCAGCTGCCAGGGCCGGTTGAACCGCAAGCCGTTCATCATGCGGCTGCTTGGCGCCATCGTCATCTCCACGATCGTGGCGATAATCTTCTACACGCTCTTCTACAGCGTGCTCGGCAGCAAGCAGGTCGCCGACGGCGCGGCTATCGTCATCTCCATCATCGAGGTCATCGCCATCTATACGCTCGTCGTGCGCCGGCTTCACGACCTCGGCATGGGACAGCCGCTGGCTGTCCTCTACCTCGTCATCGCTATCCTGCAGCCGTTCTTCTTCCGCCTGATCACAGAGCTTCCGGAGGACAGCATGGAGGCACAGGTCGTGCAGGGGCTCAACCTCTTCACGATGCTCCTGATCGTCTGCCTCATGATGATCCGCGGCAAGCGCGGCCCAAACCAGTACGGTGACGATCCGCTGCAGAAGAGATGAATCAAGTGAACCAGGAAACGCCGCATCTGCGGCGTTTCTTTTTGCTCTGCCATGATATCTATGATATAATTTGAAAAAGTAGGTTTTTGATTTGGGAGGAAAAAAATTGAGCAAGCCTGTAAATGAAATGATTCTCGTGCTGGACTTCGGTGGCCAGTACAATCAGCTCATCGCGCGCCGCGTGCGTGAAAACCATGTCTACTGCGAAGTCCATCCGCAGTCCCTTTCGCTGGAGAAGATCCGCGAGATGGCGCCGAAGGGCATCATCCTGACGGGCGGCCCGAACAGCGTCTACACGGAAGACGCCGTGACCTGCAGCCCGGAAATCTTCGAGCTTGGCATCCCGGTGCTCGGCATCTGCTACGGCTCGCAGCTCATGGCCCATCTGCTCGGCGGCAAGGTCGAGACGGCGCCGACGAGCGAATACGGTAAGACGGAAGTCACGCTCAATGAGGCGGGCAAGGCATCGAAGCTCTTTGCAGGCGTGCGCGAGAAGAGCATCTGCTGGATGAGTCACACGGACTACATCGCCAAGGCACCGGAGGGCTTCACGGTCACGGCCTTCACACCGGTCTGCCCGGTCGCCGCGATGGAGAACGAAGAGCGCCGTCTTTACGCGACGCAGTTCCATCCGGAAGTCATGCACACGGAGCAGGGCAGGGAGATGCTCCACAACTTCGTCTACAACGTCTGCGCGTGCAAGGGCGACTGGAAGATGGACTCCTTCGTCAAGACGACCATCGAGGAGCTCAAGGCCAAGATTGGCAAGGGCAAGGCACTCTGCGCGCTGTCGGGCGGCGTTGACTCGTCCGTCGCCGCCGTGCTGCTCTCCAAGGCCATCGGCAAGCAGCTGACCTGCGTCTTTGTCGACCACGGCCTGCTGCGCAAGGACGAGGGCGACCAGGTCGAGTCCGTCTTCGGCCCGGCAGGCCCGTACGACCTCAACTTCATCCGCGTCAACGCCAAGGACCGCTTCTACGAGAAGCTCAAGGGCGTGACGGAGCCGGAGAAGAAGCGCAAGATCATCGGCGAGGAATTCATCCGCGTCTTCGAGGAAGAGGCCAAGAAGATCGGTGCCGTCGATTACCTCGTCCAGGGCACGATCTACCCGGATGTCATCGAGAGCGGCCTCGGCAAGTCGGCCGTCATCAAGAGCCACCACAATGTCGGTGGCCTGCCCGACTTCGTCGATTTCAAGGAGATCGTCGAGCCGCTGCGCCTGCTCTTTAAGGATGAAGTGCGCGCCGCCGGCCGCGAGCTCGGCCTGCCGGAGTACCTCGTGAACCGCCAGCCGTTCCCGGGCCCGGGCCTCGGCATCCGCATCATCGGCGAGGTCACGGCCGAGAAGGTCAAGATTGTCCAGGAAGCAGACGCCATCTACCGCGAGGAAGTCGCCAAAGCCGGCGTCGAGGGCCTCGGCCAGTACTTCGCCGCGCTGACGAACATGCGCAGCGTCGGCGTCATGGGCGACGGCCGCACCTACGACTACGCCATCGCCCTGCGCGCCGTCATGACGAGCGACTTCATGACGGCCGAGAGCGCCCAGCTTCCGTGGGAAGTCCTGCAGAAGACCACGAGCCGCATCGTCAACGAAGTCAAGGGCGTCAACCGCGTGCTCTACGACTGCACCGGCAAACCGCCCGCAACGATCGAATTCGAATAAGAGCCGTATTGGCACACAAAAGGCCTGCTCGTGTTGAGCAGGCCTTTTTTTCTGGTGTGTCCTGGTAACATCAAATAGTAGGCGATAAGACAGTAACTTAAATATATAAAGTTTTGAAATATTTTTAAAATATAAAGAAGGAAAATTTAATTTAATATAGAACAGCACTTTACAACTTTTGAAGCATAATAAAATCGCATAGCCTCCTTTGCGATG
>OIWT01000609.1_pt1 | contig 48843 bp, 46 predicted proteins | sample 1587701 | NCBI WGS metagenome assembly OIWT01 (sample SAMEA3888904, study PRJEB22519) | human gut metagenome | biome: human gut; feature: human-associated habitat; material: faeces | place: Denmark | collected 2009 | reverse complement strand
TCGCGAACGGAACGAATCCAGCCGCAAACTGTAACTTTCTGACTTTCCGGTTTTGAGGAAAGCAAGTCTTTTATTAATGTAGGTACCATAATTTTACAGTTTAATGAATTGAGTTTATATGGTCAATTAATGTTTTTTAGCCATGTTTTTTAAGCGGAATAAAGTTCCTGCTCTAAGCGGAAAGAGATTCCTGTTCTAAGCGGAAGGCTGTTCCTGCTTTAACAGGAGCACTTTGTTTACTTTAGTAGGAATGTCTACAATTTTACACTGTATATAAATTTATACAGATAATTTTTTGTTTATCTGTCTACTTTTTTGCAATTTGCTTGTTTCTTTATATTTTATTTTTTGAATTAATAAAATTTTCCGATTTTTGTTAGGGTTTTATTTCCTTAAATTATAAGAAAATACGCATTGATTTCAAGAAAGATGCTGATTTTTGTCTGTGCTTTTCTTGACTTGGCACAATATATGCTAGTATATCATGGGATTAAAAAAAGTTATGGAGTTTGTTATGGAAATTGATGTTGCAAAGGGATACCTGAATTCATTAAAAAAATATCCTCTGCTTTCCGCCGATGAAGAAATCGCGCTTGCAAAAAGAATCAAGTCTGGAGACAAGGAAGCGTTCAATCTGCTTGTTAATTCCAATCTTAGGCTTGTTGTAAGTGTTGCAGGAAGATTCAACAAAGGTGCGTTTTGCATTATGGATTTGATTCAGGAAGGAAATCTTGGGCTTATGGTTGCTGCCAAAAAATTCAATCCGGCGTTTGGAACAAGATTTTCAACTTATGCATACAGATGGATTGTACAGCGCATTATGAAATTCATCAGTGCCAACAGTTCTCCGATTTTGCTTCCGGTGCATAGGGAAACTCTTTTGCGACGTATTCAGAAGTTTCAGAATATTTTCTTTCAGCAGAACGGAAGAGAAGCCACGGTCAAGGAACTTGCGCTTTTTGCAGGAATTTCAGAAGAGAGGTTGAATGATGTTCTTGAAACTTCTTATACAGTTGCGTCTCTTGATACTGAAGTTGCTGATGAAGGAAAAACAGTTTCGCTAGGCGATATTATCCCGGACACAGCGTTTTCCCCGGAAGAGCTTGCAATCAGAGAGGATTCTAAAAGCTGTGTTAATTTTTTTATGGATTCTTTAACAGGAATAGAAAAGAGTGTTTTGCGGCATCGTTACAATTTTGACTATGACTTGCATTCAAAAAGTTTGCGTGAAGTCGGTAGAATTGTAGGATTGAGCCAAGAGGCAGTGCGCCAGGCTGAACTCCGCGCCAAAAAACATCTTAAATCTGCACTGGAGAGTGTTTTTGCTGTTTAGGGCATTTTAGTCAGTTCTTAGTCTCCTTTTACTGTCAATTCCTCTTGCGCAGATTGAGGGGCTTCGGTTGTGAATTTTATTCAGCGCCGAAGCCTCTGTTTTTTTTGCATTTTTTACTGAAAAATCAAGAGAAATTTTCTTCTAATTTCCCTTGATTTCTGCTAATCGTAAATCGAATTCCTGTTTTTATAGAGTTTGTTGTTTTATTTTATTTTTATAGGTTCGGAATCTATAGATGCTGTTCTCCACATAAAATTTTCTTGACCTTCCATTTCAAGTTCAAAACTGTATGTATATTGTTGATAGCTGAATTTTTATTGAAACTTTATATTTTATTCAGCTATTTCAAAAGTTTATTCAAAGAAGTATGATGTGCTTATGAAAATGATTCTTACTGGCACTGGAACAAGCCACGGAATCCCTGTGATTGGATGCGGATGCAATGTGTGCCGTTCAAGTGATCCGAGGGACAACCGGCTAAGATGCAGCGCGTTTCTTGAAAGTCCTGTAAATATTCTTGTGGATGTCGGACCGGAATTTAGAATTCAGGCTTTGAAATATAAAATTAACAAACTTGACGCGGTTTTTATAACGCACAGCCATGCGGATCATCTTCATGGAATTGACGACTTGCGCGTTTTTAGCCACACAAAGGCTCTTGACCCGGCGCATCCTGACAACAAGGAAACTGAAGGAGAAGGTCTTAGAATTTACACGACAACTCACGCGGAGCATGATATTCGGCACAGGTTCGACTACATTTTTACTCCGATGAAAGAGGGCGGCGGAAAGCCAAAGATTCAGATTATGAGCGCGGAAAATATCAGCGAAAAAAATCCGCTTTTTATAAACGGAATTGAAATTCTGCCTGTAATGCTCAAGCACGGACATTTAGATGATCTGGGACTTTTGTTCAGCGAGGAAGGGAAGGACGGAAAAAAGCACAGCATCGCCTATCTTACGGATTGCAGCTTTGTGCCGGAAAATTCAATTGAGCTTGTAAAAAACAACTCAGGAATTCTTGAGCATCTTGTAATCGACGGATTGCGGCTGGAACCTCATTCAACGCATTTTTCATTTGAACAGGCACTTGAAGCGGCGCAAAAAATGAATCCGCGCAACGTTTATCTTACGCACATAACACACAACATGAGCCACGTTCAAATAGAAGATTATGTAAAAAGCATTTTGTGGAAGTTTCCTCTGCTGAAAAAAAAAGCAGAAAACGGATTTTATATTGGACCAGCCTACGACGGCCTTGAGCTTGTGTGTTGAAATTGCATGAAATTTTATGTAAAATATTACATAAGAGGATTTTATGGTAACGTTTGCTAGAAATGAAATTGTTTCAAGTTCTCAGTTTGTGCGCAGTTTTGCAACTTTTTTGCAGCGGATGACAAAATCAAATGGCGAGAAAATTGTTGTTGTTAAAAATAATCAAATGCAGGCTGTTATGATTCCAATTGATGAATACGAACGCTTAAAATCTTTAGATGAAGAAAATGAACGGAAAGAAATTTTCCATACTATTCAAGCTCGAAAAAACACATCGCAATCAGAATATGTTTCTTTTGATGATGCAATGAAAACAGCAGGGCTTTAATGGAATACGAAATAAAATTTCATCCAGAAGCATTAAAAGAATTCTGCGCATTAGACGGAAGTATAAAGGTTCTTGTCAAAAAGCAGTTGGAAAAATTAAAAAAATCGCCTTTTCTTGGCGAAGAACTTGGCAATAAAAACGGATATGATTTGACTGGCTACAGAAAAATGTATGCCTGTAAAAAACAAATTCGGATAGTTTATTCAGTTATTGAAAATGTACTGCTTGTAAATATCGTTGCAATAGGAAAAAGAGAAGATATGGCTGTATATGAAACAGCTAGCAGTAGATTGCCGTGTCAAGCACGGCAATGATAGTTGGTTTATTTTACTTTTATAATATCTGAATCCAAGATTGCGGTTCTCCAGACGTAGCGTTCTGGGTTTTCCATTTCATTAACTTCAAAAGTGTATGCGTACTGCACGAAAAGATAAGATTTGTTTGTACTTTCAAGAAAATGGCTGAAGCCTTTTGCCAGAAGCTCTTGGCACTCTTTTGTTGCTTCTTCATCTATTTTCCAGTTTTCGCCGCCGTCTTCTGATTTTAAGATTTTACTATCTTCTTCATAATAAACAGGAGAGTTTGGATTAGTATAGTCTTTTGCGTCATGAAGTTTAGTTGAAGATATTGTTTCTGATTTGTCTCCGATGTAATTTCCAAACCAGATTGTGTCATTGTTCCAGTCTGTTTCTGTGCTGGAATTTTTTGCATAGTAGGCGATTCTTGTTCCCACATTGTCTCCTTCCGGCGGAATAACGTTTAAAACTTTAACAGTTGGCTTTGTTCCATCGTAAGATAAGTCTATGTGGCGGCTTGTTAAATTTGAATAGTTGATGTCGCCTATTCCGTCTGTAGCGGTGATTATGATAATTTCTGCATCTAAGTCTTTTGAATTTTGTTTTTCATCTGTAACTTGAATACCAATGTTGAACTTGTATTTTTCGCCCGGCTCGCAAAGCGGATAAACAAATTTATATGTCTGTTCTTTGTATTGCCATGCGTCTTGTAATTCACATCTTGTTGTCCAAAAATCTTCCATGCCTTCGATGTCTTCAAGTCTTCTGATTTCAAGGTAACTTGCATCGCTTGGAAGCGCAATTTCAAACTGGATTCCGCCTGAAACTGCTGTGGCTTTTACGTGAGCTGTTTGTGTTATTTCAGCTGCGTTTTCAATTGAGCGGCTTGAATTGTACACAACGCCGTTTTTCTTAATTCTAAGATCAAGAACTCTTGAGCTTGTGTCATTTGATTCTGAACTGCTTGAGCCGTCAGAACAGCTTGTAAAGCAAATTGCGCAAATCAATGCGATTCCAAAAATAAAGTTTCTAATTTTCATATAAATACCTCAAGGTCATTTTACCCCCCCCCGAGTTTTGTCAAGAGGTTCGGTCGTGAAATTAGAAACTATTTGCGTTTAAAATAAAAAAGACTGCCAGATTTTGGCAGCCTTCTTTAAATTCTAGCTTTTAAGGTTAAAACTATTCAGCTTTGTTTGCGCCTGCGTTTGCAGGAGTTACATTGATTTTCTTTGTAATGAATCCAGAGCGGAGACACTGAGTGCAAATTTTGATTGTTCTTGTTGTTCCGTCGATTTCTGTCTTAATCTTCAAAAGATTTGGCTTCCACTGACGGCGTGTATGATTGTATGATTTGCTTACTCTGTTACCGTGCATTGAATGTTTTCCGCAGACATCACATGATCTTGACATATCTCGTACCTACCTAAAAATTTGTTCCTAACAGTGCAAATATGATATAGAAAAAACATACTTGTGTCAATGATTATCTCAGGGCAAACGAATGTATTCAGCATAAAACTGGCTCCCAGGCACGGTTTTGTGGTTCAAAATCGCGCAATAATGCGCTACACGCTGATTGTTGCAAAGTAACTATAGAATTGCCCGCTCACGCGGTCGCAACAATCAGCGTGTTTTTCCCCAGGAACCGTTCCTTCGCGCAAACTTTACTTAAATTATTTATAATGCGTTTGCCCTGATGATTATATTGAATCCGGCAGTTAGAACTGATTTCCGTTGAGAAGCATCTCCGCTTGTTTGCGTGCGTTCTCAAGTAAAGCATCTAAATCTTCATCGGTTAAAGCATTATCGGTTTGATTTGAATCCGACTTCGCATTTTTTTTGCTTGCTTTCGAATTCGAATTTTTCTGTGTCGTATCCATCCAGTCCTTTAAGCCTGTGTGCTCAACTTGGTAAATGAACGTTACAATCTGGCCTTTTGTGCAGACGCTTTCAGGCTCGAATGTGGTTTTTGTGGTTGGTTTTGCGATTGCGCCGTAGTATGCCCAAGAAACTGGCTGCTGATATTTTGACGAGCGCGGAACGTCAGTAAATTTATCAATTGCAATCATCGACATTGAGCCTGAGCATTTCCATAAGATTTCAAGCGCATCGCCACGTGTGCAAGGAGCGTTTCCGTTGAATGTTTTTCCCTCTAAAAATCCTTTTTGGTAAGCCCAGCGTACTGCGTTATAGAAAGTGTCGCTTGACTTTACATCTTTGAACGGATTTTTGCCTGAAGCTTTTGGTGAACCTTGCTAGCGGTAAATGTAGTTTACGACTTCTCCGCGTGTGCAAGGCTCGTTTGGAGAGAATGTTGTTTTTGATGAAGGCTCTGCGATTCCATTTTCTACTGCCCAAGGAACAGCGCGCGCAAAATCATCGTTTGACATTACATCTGTAAATCCTGCGATTTGAACTGGAGCTTCCGGCTCGCTTGGCTTGATTCCAAGTTTGTCTTCTGGAATTGCCTTTAAGATTTTTCTTCCGAGCTTTGGAGAATCTATCCATCTGCTGCCATGAACGACTTTTATTCCGTTGTCGTGAACGTATTTTTTTCCGTATTCAAGAAGAGTTCCTGAATTTACTATGTCATCTTTAAAAGTTGCAATATAGTCTTTTTGCGGATTGTCTTCATCAAGAACAAGTTCACCAACGTTGTAGCAGTCGCTTATGTAGCAGTCAGTTCTTGTGTTTCCTAGAATTCCAGAGGCATAAGTTCCTGTGATTTTTCCGATATTGTAGCAGCTTGTTATGGTGCTTGCTGCTTCTGGAGGCAAGTTGTAAATACCCTGTTTGCCAAGACATGTAACTCTTGCTGCAATTCCTCCTGCAAGCGAACTTCCTGCTCCCCAGTTTGCGTAGGGAACTGTAACTTCGCCTGCGTTCATGCAGCCTGTTATGTGCGTGTACTGTATCACCATTGCAATTCCGCCAGCCATTGCAGAACGGAGCTTGCCACGCATTGCTGTTTCGTTTGCATTATTGTAGTTCATGTAGTCTGTGTCGCTCGTTGTTATGATGATTGGAGATGTGTTGTAGCAGTTTGTAACTCTTGAGTCTTCAAATTCTGTGAACATTCCGCCTACCATTACATTCGTTGGGTTGGGATTGTCGCTTGCACGTCCTGTATGCACTTTGATTTTTCCGCCGGAAGTGTAGCAGTTTTCTACTATTAGGCCTGACGCAAAATGAGAAATCGCCGCCACCCGAAGGTCGCAGTAATATTTCATTTTTGTGTAGCTGATGTCGATTGTGTAGTTTACGACTCCGAGATTTCTAATAAATGATGTTTTTTCCGAAGATATTGTTCCAAAAAGACCGTATGCGCGTATCTGATTGAATTCATACTCTCTATCTCCCATAGGAATGTCGTCATTATGGTCAATTATCGTCATTCCAGAGATTACATGGTCATTTCCGTTAAAAGAACCTGTGAATACTCCACATCCTGCGTCTGCTTTTTCAGGATGTTTTCTTATAAAAGCTCCAGCGTAAGCAGGAGTTCCGCCGATTGGAATCCAGTTGCCCCATTTTGAAAGGTCAATGTCGGCAATCAGTTTGTAGTGCTTTGAAAGTCCGAATCTGACTGAGTTGAGCTGCTCTGCTGTTTTAATCAAGTATGGATCTTTAAGAGTGCAGTTCCGCCTTCAAATTCAAACGGAGTTTCCTTTAAAACTGCCGGTGCGCCATCCCAGTACGATTGGGGTTCTGCGGGCTGAGTTTCTTTTGATTGCGTTTTCTTTTTTGCCTTCGAGAAAACTGGAGCTGCTGCAAGCGCAATTGCGCTGATTAAGATGATGGTCTTGAAAATTGATTTTTTCATTTTTTCCTCCATAAGATTTTTTCGACCTAATTATTTTAATATTCCGAAGCCATTTTTATCCAGTCCATAAAGTGCGAATGTTCAAGATTATAAATGAACGTTACAATCTGGTCTTTTGTGCAGACGCTTTCAGGCTCGAATGTGGTTTTTGTGGTTGGTTTTGCGATTGCGCCGTAGTATGCCCAAGAAACTGGCTGCTGATATTTTGACGAGCGCGGAACGTCAGTAAATTTATCAATTGCAATCATCGACATTGAGCCTGAGCATTTCCATAAGATTTCAAGCGCATCGCCACGTGTGCAAGGAGCGTTTCCGTTGAATGTTTTTCCCTCTAAAAATCCTTTTTGGTAAGCCCAGAGCGCCGCATTATAAAAACTGTCGCTTGGCTTTACGTCTTTGAACGGATTTTTTATTGAAGACTTTGGTGAGTCGTTCCAACGGTAAATATAAGTTAGAACTTGTCCGCGAGTGCAAGGCTCGTTCGGAGAGAATGTTGTTTTTGATGAAGGCTTGGCAATTCCATTTTCAACTGCCCAGGGAACAGAAAGCGCAAAAATATCGTTTGACATCACGTCTGAAAATCCTGCGACTTGTGTTGGAGCTTCCGGCGCACTTGGCTTGATTCCGAGCTTGTCTTCTGGAATTGCCTTTAGGATTTTTCTTCCGAGCTTTGGAGAATCTATCCATTTGTCGCCTGAAACAACTTTTATTCCGTTGTCGTGAACATATTTTTTTCCGTAGTTAAAAATTTTGCAGATTGGAATAGCGATGTCGGCTTTTATTATCTGGTGAGGTTCTTTGTTCGGATTAAGCTCGTCAATTTCAAGAGTTCCCGCGTTGTAGCAGTCGCTTACGTAGCAGTCAGTTCCTGTGAAGCCCATAATGCCTGCGACGTAAGTTCCACGGATTGTTCCGATGTTGTAGCAGCTTGTTATGTTTGTTGCGGTTTCTGGCGGAAGATTGTAAATGTTTTCCGGGGCGTCGCTTATTCCGACCCTCGCAACGATTCCAGCAGAAAGAGCCGCAAGTCCCCAGTTTGCATACGGAACTGAAATTTCGCCTGAGTTCATGCAACCGGTTATTTTGCTGTATTCCGCCCGCCTTGCGATTCCTCCTGCTATAACCATCCTCTTGCTTCCGCGTTGCGTGTCTATATAGTCCGTGTCGCTTGTTGTGATTATTAGAGGAGAAGTGTTGTAGCAGTTTATGACTTTTGTGTGGTCAATTGAAGAAAGAAGTCCGCCTGCGTAAATGAACAAACTGTTTTCCTGCTCGTCGGCGCGGCTTGCGTGGATTTTGATTTTTCCGCCTGATGAATAGCAGTTTTCAAATGTTCTGCTTGATGCGTTTGGTGAAAGAGCCGCCGCATTGAGCGTGCATCCGTTTTTTAGCTTTGTGTAGCTCACATCGATTGTATAGTTTATGATTCCGAGGTCTTTTACAAAGTTGTTTTGCGCTTGTCTGAAATCTTTTGGTCTAATCATTTCGGCGAAAAGCGCGTAGGAACGTTCCGCAAAGTCTTCTCCCATAAAGATGTCGTCGCTGTGGTCGATTATCGTCATTCCTGAAATTACGTGGTGGTTTCCGTCTAGTGAGCCTGAAAATTTTCCGCTTCCCTTATCCGCCGCCTGGAATCCTTGTCCGCCGTGGCTTCCGCCATAAGACGGAGTTCCGCCGATTGGAATCCAGTTGCCCCATTTTGAAAGATCGATGTCTGAAATCAGCTTGTAATGAAAATCAAGCCCGAATCTGATTGAGTTTAGCTGCTCTGCTGTTTTGATTAAGAACGGATTTTCGGCAGTTCCGTTTCCGCCTTCAAACTCAAACGGAGTTCGCCTCAAAATTGCCGGCGCGCCTTTCCATTGCTCTTGAATAGAAGTGTCGATTGCGAGCGTTTTTGCTTTTTCGATTTCTTTTTCCTGCTTTATGTTTCTTTTTGCTGTGGCAGATTCTTCATCTTTTTGAGTCTGCATTTTTGTGTATTTTACAACGAGATTTTTTTTGCTTTCTTTTATGATTTTCGCAGCCGTTTTATTTGCTGGTGAAAGTTTTGTCTGCTCCGTAAAATAATTTTCGCCAGTCGCCTTGTAGGTTACCGTTGCGCAAAAAAATGAGTTCGGTTCAAGCGGACCTTTTGGCTCGTAGACAACCGAGCTGATTTCGCACATCGCGCTTTTTCCTGAAAGTGCGCCCGGCATTCCTTTTTCATTTAGTTTAAGTTCAAATTTCGGAATCAAAGAAATCGCCCTGCCGCTTTGAGATTGTGTTTGTTTTGTCTGTGAAAAGGAATTTTGCAAAATCAAGACTGCCACAACAAGATATGCTAAAAAGAAATTTTTTGTTTTCATAAGTCCCCCGAAAAACTGCTGTTTATTTTCCGTAAGTTTTTTCTATTTCTATAATCTGATCGCGCAAAACGGCTGCCTGCTCATAGTCAAGGCGATCGGCTGCTTCTGACATTTCTTTTTTCATCAGGTCAAGAAGTTTTTTTCTTTGCTTGGCGACAAAAAGATTTGTGCAGTTTTTAAGAGCTTCAAGCTTTATGTTTGCTTCTTGCTCTGCGTCTTCTTTTTGATGCTCAAGAATATCTTCAACTGCTTTTTTTATTGTCTTTGGAACAATTCCGTGTTCTTTGTTGTACGCTTCCTGAATTGAACGGCGGCGTTTAGTTTCGTCAATGGCTTCTTTCATTGCATCGCTCATTCTGTCTGCGTACATTAAAACTGTTCCGTCGGCATTTCGTGCGGCGCGTCCTATAATCTGAATAAGCGAAGTTGTGCTTCTTAAAAATCCGATTTTGTCCGCGTCAAGAATTGCTATCAGCGAAACTTCCGGTAAGTCTATTCCTTCGCGCAAAAGATTGATTCCAATTAGAACATCAGTTTCTCCAGTTCGTAGGCTTTTTAAAATTTCAACACGCTCAAAAGTGTCGATTTCAGAATGAATGTATTTGACTTTTAAATTCAGCTCGGAAAGGTAGTCGGTTAAATCTTCCGCCATTTTTTTTGTAAGAGTAAGAATCAATGAACGTTCGCCTTTTTTTATGCGTGCGCTGACTTCTTTAAAGATGTCCTGCATCTGACCTTCGCTTGGACGAACTTCAATTTTTGGATCAAGAAGTCCTGTGGGACGGATAAGCTGCTCCACGACTTGTGTTGATTTTTTAATTTCTTCCGGGCGTGGAGTCGCAGTTACAAAAATCACTTGGTTCATTTTTTTTGTGAACTCATCGATTTTGAGCGGGCGGTTGTCCAGTGCGCTTGGAAGCCTGAATCCAAAGTCGATTAAGTTTTGCTTGCGCGCCCGGTCGCCTTCGTACATTGCTCCAATCTGCGGAACAGAAACGTGAGCCTCGTCAATCATGCAAAGAAAATCATCAGGAAAATAATGAAGCAAAGTTGCAGGCGGATCTCCTCTTTTGCGTCCTGAAATCGGTCCTGAATAATTTTCAATTCCAGAGCAGTAGCCCATTTCTCTCATCATTTCAAGATCATAAGTTGTGCGTGTTTTTAAACGTTCGGCTTCAAGAATTTTTCCGGCGGAACGAAGCTCTTCAAGCCGTGAATCAAGTTCAGTCTGAATTTTTTCTGTAACGCTTGCCATCTGGTCGCGCGGAACAACAAAGTGCTTGGCAGGATAAAGCTGAAGCTCATCAAGTTCTTCTATTGTTTCTCCAGAAATTGCGTTGAATCTTTTTATTCTTGAAATCTGGTCAAAGTCAAGTTCGATTTTGTAAGCTTCGTCTGTTTCCATGTAAGGCGGAAAAATTTCAATTGTGTCGCCTTTGATTCTGAATTTTCCGCGCTCAAGAATCATGTCGTTCCGTTCATACTGAATTGAAATAAGCCTTGATGCGATTTCGTGCGTGTCAAGCTCGTTTCCTTTTTCAACGTGAATCCGCATTTCCTTGTAGAGATCAGGCATTCCAAGTCCGTAAATGCAGCTGACGGTCGCAACGATAATTACATCGCGGCGTTCCATTAAGGCGTAGGTTGCGGCGAGACGGAGCTTGTCGATTTCTTTGTTTATTGAAGCGTCTTTTTCTATATACAAGTCGCGCGCAGGAACATAAGCTTCCGGCTGATAATAATCGTAGTAGCTTACAAAATATTCTACGGCGTTGTCTGGAAAAAAGGTTTTGAATTCCCTGTAAAGCTGTGCAGAAAGTGTTTTGTTGTGGCTGATAATCAAAGTCGGACGCTGAACCGCTTCAATTATTTTTGCCATTGTGAAAGTTTTTCCGCTTCCTGTAACGCCTTTTAAAGTCTGATATTTGTCTCCGCGGAAAAATCCTTCGGAAAGTTTTTTTATTGCGTTCGGCTGATCTCCAGAAGGCTCAAAAGGAGAAACAACATGAAATTTTCTCATGTGTTTATTTTAGATAAAGTATAGAAAAAAATCTATGGAATTCAATTGATGATTCAGGTCAAACGCATTATAAATGTATTCAGCATAAAACTGGCTCCCAGTCACGGTTTTCTGGTTCAAAATCGCGCAATAATGCGCTACACGCTGATTGTTTTTATATGCTTGCATTAGGCGAGTTGCTTGACGCCTCTAGTTCTATTTTTATCTTTTCAAATTTTCTGTTACGGTAAACGGTTACGGTTACAACATCGCCTGGAACTTTGTCTTCTATTGCGCTGTAGTAGTCTGCAAGCTTTGAAATTTTTATTCCGTTGATTTCTGTTATGATGTCGCCGCCAAGATAAATTGTCTGCGGATAAAAAGTGCCGTACTGAACTGCTTGAGTTCCGCCTTTGATTCCTGCCTGATCCGCCTTGCTTCCTTTTTTTACGCTGCTTACAATCATGCCGGAAGAAATTTCATATCCTGCAAAATTTGCGATTCGAGCTGTGTTTTGAACGAGCGAAAGTTTCATTGTACCGCGGTTTACTTTTCCGTATTTTAAAAGGTCGCTTACAACTCGTCGGGCAGTGCTTGCTGGAATTGCAAATCCGACTCCGGCAGAAGAGCCGCTGGAAGAGTAAATCATTGTGTTGATTCCAATCATGCGTCCTTGGCTATCTAAAAGAGGTCCGCCTGAATTTCCCGGATTGATTGCGGCGTCAGTTTGAATCATATTTCGGATTATTACGTTTGCGCTTTTCTGAATTGGGCGTCCAAGTCCTGAAATAATTCCAGTTGTCATTGTGCGTTCAAGTGCGAATGGATTTCCGATTGCGATGACTTTTTGTCCGACCTTGAGGCTTCCAGAATTTCCGAACGAAATTGTTTTTAAGTCGGCACCTTTCGCAGGTTCAAATTTTAAAACGGCAATGTCGCTTTCTATGTCCTGACCTACAACTGTTCCTTCGTAAGTTGTTCCGTCCGCAAGTGAAATGTTTATTACAGAGGCTTTTTCTATTACATGGACATTTGTTACAACGTATCCGCGCTTGTCGATAATTGAGCCGGAACCAGAACCGCTTTCTGTCACAATCGGCTCGTAGAACCAGTTGTAGCCCATCACTTTTGTAGTGATGTTTACAACTGCCTCGTTGCATTTTTCGTACACTGAAATGTTTTGAGATTCGTCCTGCGTGTATGAGCCGTTTTCCGCCGCGACAGGAAACGCTTCAAATGTCTGCGGAATTTCTTCTTTTAATTCTGATTGATTTTTTTCTACTGCTGAAATTTCTTTGCCGGATTTTTTTGGAGAATCATTTTTGAAAAAAGTAAAGACCACGGAAACTGCGACTGCCGCAAGAATTCCTGTTGAAATTGAATAAGTTACAAGCTGTTTTTTTGAGTAGAGTTTCATGCTGAAAAATATAATAACTTTTATTGCAAAATTCAACTTTCACAGCATTCCGTGTTCCAAAAAACTAAAGTAGTCTTCCTTTGTTATTATTATGTGATCCATAAATACAATGCCTAAAATTTTTGCCGCCTTCTGAAGAATTTTTGTGGAGTCAATATCTGCGTTGCTTGGATAACATTGTCCGCACGGATGATTGTGGCAGCAGATAATTCCAGAGGCGTATTCAGAAACTGCGTTTGCAAAAACTTCCCGCGGATGGATGAGCGCCTTGTTTATTGTTCCAACTGAAACAACTCTTGTGCTTAAAATTTCTTTTGCGCCGTTTACTGTAACTGTAATAAAATGTTCGGTCGGCATTAGCGTGTAATGCTGCAAAAATGGAATCACATCTTTGGGCGCATTTATTGATGAACGTAAAATTCCGCGTCTTCTTCTTCCAAGTTCCAATGCGGCTGCAATTATGAGTGCGCGGCTTTCTCCCATTCCGTTGATTTTTTTTAGATTGGGAATGAGTTCTTCCTCGTTGCTGGAATTTATTGTCTTTGTAACTTTTTCAGCAAGGCTTTCAATCGGATTGTTTTTTGTGCCTTTTCCCAAAATGAGCATTATAAGCTCTTCGTCATCAGGATAAGAAATTCCATTTAAAAGCGTGAGTTCTCTTATGTTTGGCTGCTTGCCGGATTTGGAGTAATCTAAAATATAATTCTGCATACAATATAATTAGCTTAAAAAAATATTTTTTGCAGAATTAATTACGTTTAGTTGAAATATTTTAAAGCGGAAGTTCTATTTCAAAATGCGCGCCTTTCTTTTTGTCCGGCCGCCCGGTTTCTTTTATTGTTCCGCCATGAATATTTACAATGTGCCTTGCAATGGAAAGTCCAAGTCCAGTTCCTCCGTGTTCGCGGCTTCTTCCTTTGTCAACTCTGTAGAACCTTTCAAAAATTCTGTCCTTGTATTCATCAGGAATTCCGTTTCCATTGTCTTCCACAATTATTTTTGCTTTGCCGGAATTTTCAGAAAGAGAACAGAAAACAATGCTTTTTTCCGGGCAATATTTTACTGAGTTGTCTATTAAATTTGTTATCACCTGTTCAAGAAGCCCCGGATTTCCTTTTATAAAAATTTCCTTTTTGCTTGAACTGAAATTTATTCTGATTTGTTTTTCGGTTGCTGCGCTTTCAAGATTTGAGCAGGCTTTTTTTGCAATCTGCACAAGATCTGTCTTTACGGTTTCAAGGACTCCGTCGTCTGTTTCAAGACGGCTTAACGTGAGCAAATCTTCTATTATATTTATGAGACGCTCGCACTGTGTGTTTATAATTCCAAGAAAATGCTTTGCGGTTTCAGGTTCGTTGATTCCATCGTCAAGCAAAGTTTCCGTGAATCCTTTTATTGAAGTTACCGGAGTTTTTAATTCGTGGCTTACATTTGCAACAAAATCTTTTCGGATTTGCTCAACTTTTTTCAAGCTTTGAATGTTCTGTGTAATTCTGTCTGTCATTGAATTGAACGACTGCGCAAGTTCCGCCATTTCCTGAGGAGAAGAAATATTCAGGTGAAAATCAAAGTTTCCCTTTGCATATTCTTCCGTTGCCTTTTTCATCAGTAAAATCGGACGCACAGTTTTACTTGAAATATAAAACGAAACAATCAGCACAAGCGCAAAAATCAGAATTGTTGAAATTACAAAAATATTTTTTGTGGAAGACGAAAAGAATACAGTTTCTTCAATCGGCATGGAAATTCTAAGCACGGAAAAAACTTCGTTTGCGGAAAGAGGAATCGCATAGTACATAAATCTTTTTCCGTTTGTAGAGCTTGTGTGAATTGAGCTTGCTTCTTTTCCTGCCAGAGCAAGACGCACTTCTTTTCTGTAGCTGTGGTTTTCCATTTCGCTTGGTTTGGAAACTGAATCCGCCGCAACTGTTCCGTCATTATTTATAAGCGTAATCCTGAACGAGTCATCGGAATGTGTGAGTTCCTTTATAAAAATGTCTGCGTTTTTTTTGTCCTGCGGAATAATTTTTACAAGTGAATGCGCGAATGATTTTAGGTTTGCTTCTGTCTGGTCAACTGCGGTGCTTTCCAACGCCCACAGGCACACAAAAATCAAAACGGTGAATCCGGATGCAAGCAAAATTCCGTTAAAGACAAAAAGCAACGTGTGGATTTTTAAAGTCCTGTGCATATATTATTCCTCGCAAATTCTGTAGCCAACGCCGCGCAAAGTTTCAATGAACGGATTTGAGCTTTCCGGGCTGTCTCCGATTTTTTTTCTTATGCCAAGAATCTGAACATCAATTGACCGGTCTGTTACAGGATAGCTTGAGCCTTTTACCGCATTGATAATCTGTTGCCGGCTAAAGACCTGTCCCTTGTGCTGCGCAAGAAATTCAAGAATAGAAAATTCCGTTGCGCTAAGTTCAACTTCTTTTCCGTTCTGCGTAACTTTGTGCTTGAGCGGTGAAATTACAAGTGAGCGGATTTTTATATCTTCGTCTGAATTTGAACGGAATGCTTCTCCCTTTCTGCGCAAAACACTTTGGATTCTTGCAAGCAGAACTTTAGGGCTGAACGGCTTTGTTACATAGTCATCTGCTCCAAGCTCAAGGCCTGTTACAATGTCGGAATCTTCTGTCTTGGCAGTAACCATGATGATTGGAATGTTCTTTATGGAACTGTCGTTTCTGATTATGCGGCAGATGTCCAGTCCGCTCATGTCTGGAAGCATAAGGTCAAGAATTACAAGGTCTGGATTTTTGTTGCGGCAAAGTTCCAGTGCCTGCTGTCCATTTTCTGCCGTGAACGTTTCGTACTTTTGTTTTTCAACATTGTATTTAATAAGCTCGCGGATTGGCTCTTCGTCATCTACAATCAGTATTTTCATAGCAATTTCATTATAGAGCAAACGCACCGGTTTTCAATATTCGGAATGTTAAAACTCTGTTAAATTTTAACACGCCTTTTGTTTGCTCATTCACCAATATACTTAAGCACAATAACTGTAAGGTCGTCGCGCAAAGGAACGGCTTCTGTAAACGCTTCAAAAATGTCGATTAAATATTCCAGAAGCTGCTTTGCGCTTGTTCCTTGTGGAGCTCTTGCAAGAATTTTTTGAAGAAGCTCAATGCCAAGCTCGTCTCCTGCAAGGTTTCGGCTTTCTGTGAGGCAGTCCGTGAACATGATGTAGCACGAGTTTTTTTCAAGTGGAATGTCCACAGTTTCAAAATTGTCTGGCAGTCCTTCAATTCCAAGAAACGAGCCTCTAAAGCTTCCGTTCGCTCCACCTGCAACCGAAACTTTTCTTTTGCTGTCAATGCAGAGCAAGTCCGTGTGTCCGGCATTCACGTATTCAATCTTGCTGTCCGTTATGCGCAGAAGAATTCCTGTAAGATAGTTTTCAACATTCGCCTTTTCCTTTATGAGTTTTTTGTTGAATGTTCTTGCAAGCGCGCTTAGCTCCTCGTTTTTGTTTTCGCGGAAAGTGTCCTTGGCAAGATACTTGGAAAGAATTCCCACAAGCCCGGAAGCAACTCCGTGCCCGGAAACATCGAAAAGCGCGGCTCCATTCAGGCTGCCTTTGTCATCGTAGTAAAAGTCATAGACATCGCCGGAAACAGAAGCCATCGGTTTAAAGATGTATGCGCAGTCCCACTTGGAGGTTTTTGGCGCGCGGCTAGGATAAATGCTTTTCTGAACAATCTCGGCAAGCTTTAAGTCGCGCTGCTGCATTGCTTCCTGCTCCAAGAGCTTTCTTGTGGTCTTGTTAAGCTCCTGTGTACGTTCAAGAACTTCAACATTCACGATGATTTCAAGCAAGTCCTTGAATATGACAACACCAAAATAAATTCCGTTCTGCTCAACAACAATCGGGTCGTAAAGATGCTCTTCCGCACGGGATGCCGCCTTTGACGCAACAACTTCCACCGGCTCAAAAAAATCGACTGCAAGATAATCCGTAACCATTAGGCGCGAAATCGGCTTCTTGGAATAAATGCTGAATCCGTATTGAGTGCCCAGAACCTTGAACAACGTAATGCGCGGAATAATTCCCATGACTTTGCTTGCGCTGTCCACAACAGTGAAGATTGAAATTTCCGGGTTCGCGTTAAACAAGGCAAGAACATCCGCAACCGCCATGGTTTCTGGAATTGTCATTCCTTTTCTTGTGATTTGCGAAATAGGGCGGCTGTCTTGCTTTATTCCTTCCGTGGGAATGATTGCCTGTGTCTTTTTCTTGTCAATGCTCTTTTTTTCTTCAACGAACTTTGAGCTTTTTTTGTTCTGGTATGAAATTATTCTTACAAACGCCTCTTTGCTTGTCTTAGTAAAAACACGTTCCGGCTTTCCTGTATAAAATCCTTGGGCGTAAGGAATGCCAAGTTCCATTATTGCCGCAAGATTTTCTTCTGTTTCAACTCCGACGGCAATCAGCTTGATTCCAGAGTTTTTGCAGAACGCGCTCAGGCTTCTTACAATCTCCTTTTTTACTTTGTCCTTGTGAACAGACTGAACCAAGTCTATGCTGATTTTTATAAAGTCCGGATTAAGAGTGCAGATTCTGTTAAGGGCAGCATAGGACTCACCGATGTCGTCAATCGCAATCTTTAGTTTTTGATTTTTAAAGTGAAGAACAGCATCACAAAGTTTTTGCTCCGAGCCTTTAAGTTTCTGACCGGTTATTTCAAACACGATGCTTGACGGCTCTATTCCGTTTTTTTCAAGCTTGCTCTTTATGTAGTTTTCCTGAAACTCTTCTTCCAGGAGAACGTTTGGATTTATGTTCAGAAACAACTTGCGCTTGAGTCCCAAAGCCCTTGCAGTCTTGAGTGCGGACTTTATGCACTTTTTTTCAAGCTGCCAGGAAAGGCTTGCGTCCTCTGAAATTTTGAACAGATTTTTTATGCTTCCGATGTAAACCGACTCGTCAATTCTTGTGAGAGCCTCGTAAGCAAATACGTCTCCAGTTTCCAGCGAGACAATCGGCTGAAAAACAGTGTAAAGGTTTTTGCCAGACAATATTTCATCAAAGTTCATACAGGCATTATTTGCGCCAAGTGTTTTGCCTTTGTGTTGATTGTGTTAAAAATCAGTTTGAAGAGCGGGGAAGGGAGGTCTACTTATCGTCGTAATGATTCTTGCACTGATATATTTTTATGCTGTCTCCATCGATTTTGTAGACAAGGCGGTTTTTCTCGTCAATCTCGCGGCTCCACCAGCCTGAAAGATTTCCCTTCAGCGGCTCAGGATGACCAAGCCCGGTGTTTCCGTTGCGCTCGATGTCGGCAAGCAGTTTTGAGATTTTTTTCAGCGTCTTTTTGTCCTGATTCTGCCAGTATTCAATCTGCTCCCAAGCCAAGTCGTAAAATTCCTTCTTCATTCAGCCATCCCGTCGATTTCCTCAAGCGAATGTTCCGAAAAATGAAGCTTGCCTTCGTCGTCAAGTTTTTTGAGCTGTTCAAGATAATGGATGTTCGCCGGGCAGTAAAAGCTGTCGTCTCGTGCGGAAAGCTCGAACGGAATGCGCTGCTCGTGAATCACCGCCTTTACAAAAACGTTGAACGCCGCGGAAACCGAAAGTCCGATTTTGTCGCAGATTTCTGAAAAGTTATTCTTGTCGTTTTGGTCAAGCCTTATTGTAAGATTTGTCATATTGTGCCTCCTGTTGCTACAAATATATGTCTGTTTTAATGCAAAATCAAGTGCAAATGATGTAATAAATTGATTGTTTATAAAAGCTTAGACAATAATATGAAAATTCAAGGCGGAGAATAATATTCCCCTCATACAATCATTATGATTTTTGTTAAAAATATTTATTTTTTGCTACAATCACGGTGATTTTTTGTGAAAATATTAGTTTTCTATAAAAATCATTATGATTATTCTAAAAAATATGTTATGTTTAATACAATCATTATGATTTTATTCAAAAATATTTGTTATTATACATAATCATTTTGATTTTCATTAAAAGTATTTGTTTTTTATTATAATCATTATGATTTTGTTAAAAAATATTTATTTTCTATAAAAATCATGGTGATTTTGAGTGGAGGAGCAATGAATAAGCTTAGAAATTCAATACGTGTAACGGCTGCGGACGGACTTTCTGATTATTTTGTGCGGCTTTACAAGGATTTTGGGATTGAGGACAAGTTTCTTGCGGAAATATTCGGCGAGATTGAAAGGCTTTCTGCAAAAATCACGACGGCGATTATGCAGGACAGGGTTAAAAGTTCTCTGGCGGAAAAAGACAGGGCGCGCAATGAGGAAATCAGAAAGCTGAATGCGCTTTTAAAAGGCTATGCGGTGTTTCCTTCGGCGGAAAAAAGAGAGTGCGCCAAGCGTCTTCTTGCCGTGTTCAAAAAGTACGGTCTTAAAATCACTTCGGAAAACTATTCGTCAAAGTCTTCGCTTATAGAAAGCATACTGGAGGATTTTTCGAGGGAGCAGGAAAAAAATGACGCTGCGTCTTTGGATGGCGTGGCGGAACTGATTCAGTCTTTGCGGAATGCCGAGAATGATTTTTACAAGGCGAACGATGAGTTTGTGCGCGGAAGGGCGTTAAAAAATGAAAGCGCGTATTCCATAAAGGGAAGGCTTGTGCGGACAATAAACGAAAAGCTTGTTCCGTATCTTTCTGCCATGTCGATTGCGGACAATTCCGCCTACGGAAACTTTGCGCAGAATGTGGAGCGCCAGATAAAAAAACTAAACAGCGCAGTCCCAAAAACAAAAAAATCCCCTCCGCAATGAGAGGGGAAAATTACCGTGCTCAATAAAAAAATCCGCATGGCAAAGGAGGCGGCCACACGGACAGTTTGTTTTAGGTTTCTAGGATATGACAGGTTTTACTTTTTGTTTATGAACTTGCATTTCCAGCTGAACGGGATAGAGAACTTTGTAAGGCCGTCGCTTGTAAGCTCCATTCTTACGCCCATGTCAAGGTCGCCCATGTTCTGTGGGAGTGCGAATGTTGCGTAAGGGTAAACTGTTGTTGTGTATGCGTCGTCCCAGCCAATAACAGTGGCTTCTGTTACAGCGAGCGAAAGTGTTGTTGCTTCTGTAAGCGCATAGTTTGCAAGGAGCTTTGCCTGGAACGGAATTCCCTTGTCGCCGTTGTCATTTTTCAAATCGCTTGTCTTGTATTCCTTGTCGATATACTTGCTTGAAAGTCCTGAAACAACATCGGCGTAAATTGAAAATCCTGCGTCCTTCATTTTGTATCCAGCCGAGAAGGTGAGCGCGTATTTTGTTTCTTCCGGAATGAAGTCTGTGTCGTTTGCGTTGTACACAAATCCAAGGTTGATCATCATGTTCTGAATGCTGTTGATTCCAGCGAACAAGCCGAATGTGCGGTCGTCGTTAGTCACGCTTTTTGCTGTTGCTCCGAAAGTTACAAGGTCTTTTGCCGCATACTGCGCTCCGAAGTCAAGGCGGTAATTGTCGTTGTTGTCGTACTCTGTGTTTCCTCTTATTCCGCCGGAAATCTTTAAGCCTTCAACTGGAAGAGCTACAACCGCGAATCCGTTTTCTGCCATGCGTCCCCATTTTGGCGTGTCGTCTGCCGCTCCAAGGTAAGCTGCGTCTGTTGTAATTTTTGTGAAGAATTCGTTTCCTATTGCAAGTCCAATCTGCTCAAATGGCGAAAATCGTACAAAGCCGCGGAGTCTTGTTGTGGATTCTTTTCCGTTGAGCTTAAGGCCGTAAGTTTCCATGCGGACTCTTCCGTCAAGTTTTTCAGAAGAAAAGTCGAGCTGAAGCCTGTTGTCTACGTGGGCTTCTTCGTTTTCAAATCCGTCGTCTAAATCTCCGTTGTCTTTTACTTTTCTGTTGAACTCAAGAAAGTCTCCGTTTCCTGTGTTGTCGTCATTTGCTCCGAATGTGTTTGTGAGCGAAACTTTCTGTGCGAAAACTGATGCGCATACAAGAATTCCTGCAACGGATGCAGCCAAAAGTTTTTTCATAAGATAACTCCTATCTTAAAGATTTGCTTGATGAAACCTGCAATGTTTTTGTTCTTGCAGATTTATTTCTTTGTTGCCAAAAAAATAAAATTTTTCTGTTTGATTTTTGTTAGCTTAAAATAAACTTTCAGTGAATTTGCGCTTACTGTTTTCTCATAAAAAAATCCCCGGTTGCTCCGAGGATTTTATAACGGCTTGCAATGTTTAAATTTTGCTCTTTTATTCTTGCTATGTGTTTTGTGCGCCTGCCGCCATGAGCGCGCATTCAGTTATATTTACAGCGTGGTCTCCTATGCGCTCAAGGTACTTTGCGATCATAAGTGTGTTTAGAGCTTTTTCTCCGAATGCTCTGTCATGCTTTGTTTTTCCAGACATCATGTCCAGAATGTCGTTTTTGATTTGGATAAAAAGATCGTCCGCCTGATCATCAAGGTCTGCAATCTGCTTGGCAAGTTTTGCGTCCTGCTTGATAAAGCTTTCCACGCTACCTGTAACCATTCGGATTATGCAGTCCGCCATTGCCGCGATGTGAGAGTTAAAGGCTTCAAATGGAATCTGCGTTTTCTTTATCAGCTCTGCAATGTCGCTTCCCTGGTCTCCGATTCTTTCCATGTCTGTGATTACTTTGATTGCCGCGCTTATGGTTCTAAGATCGCTTGCTACCGGCTGCTGCTGCAAAAGAATTCTCATGCAAAGATTTTGAATTTCTTTTTCCATTATGTCTGTCTGCTTTTCCGCTTGGATTGCGCGTTCTCCAAGCTCGGTGTCTCCAAGGAGAAGCGACTGGGTTGCAAATGTTATGCAATCTTCGCAAAGTGTTCCCATCTTTTTTAAGTCTTCGTGCAGTTCATTTAGCTGCAGGTTAAAGTTGTTTCTCATCTTTTTCCTCTTGTAGAAATTTCTGTTTTTCTGTTTTGAAAAATATCAGCCGAATCTTCCCGTGATATAATCTTCCGTCTTTTTGTTTTTCGGTGAGCTGAATATTTGTTCCGTTTGTCCGTACTCAATCACTTTTCCGAGCAGGAAAAATGCCGTTAAGTCGCTTACGCGTGTTGCCTGCTGCATATTGTGAGTTACAATTACAATTGTGTATTTGCTTTTTAACTCAGCGATTGTGTCTTCAATTTTGCTTGTGCTGATTGGATCTAGCGCGCTTGTAGGCTCGTCCATTAAAAGCACTTCCGGTTCTATTGCAAGCGCGCGTGCAATGCAAAGACGCTGCTGCTGTCCGCCTGAAAGTCCTATCGCGCTTTTGTTCAGCCTGTCTTTTACTTCATCCCAGATTGCCGCATCCTGCAGGGCTTTTTCAACGATATTGTCCAAGTCGCTTTTGCGTTTGATTCCGTGGGTGCGCGGACCGTAGGCGATGTTGTCGTAAATGCTCATTGGAAACGGATTCGGCTTTTGGAATACCATTCCGACTTTTTTTCTGAGCAGGTTCACGTCTATGTTTTCAAAAATATTTTCATCGTCTATTAAAACTTTGCCTTCTGTTCTGCAGCCTACAACAAGGTCGTTCATCCTGTTGAAAGTTTTGAGCAGAGTTGATTTTCCGCAGCCGCTTGGTCCGATGAACGCTGTAACCATGTTCGCAGGAATTTCAAGATTCACATCGTAAAGCGCCTGAAAATTTCCGTAGAATAAATTTAAGTCTTGGACTGATATTTTGCTTTTATTCATTTTTGTTTTTCCTTGTGATTATTTTTTCAAGAAGAGAACTTAGCCAGTTCAGAATTAGAACTATGGCAAGAAGAATTACTGCCGTTGCGTAAGACTGACCAGTTGCAAGTCCTTCGCTCCAAAGCGCGTACAAGTGGACTGCGAGAGTTCTTCCGCTTTGCATTCCGCCTGCAATCCGCGCGACAGTTCCTGCTGTGTAAATTAAAGCTGCTGTTTCTCCAACGATGCGTCCTGTACCCAAGACAATTCCCGCGATTATTCCCGGAACTGCGGAAGGCAGAACTATGCAGAATACTGTGCGGAGTTTTCCTGCTCCAAGTCCGAAGCTTCCTTCACGGTAGCTGTCGTTTACGGAAAGCAAGGCTTCTTCTGTTGTTCGAACGATTACAGGAAGAATCATAATCGCGAGTGTGCAGCATCCGGCAAGCAGAGAAAATCCCCAGTGCAGGAAAGTTACGAAAAACAAAAATCCGAAAAGTCCGTACACGATTGAAGGAATGCCCGACAATGTTTCTGTCGCAAGCCTGATTGCCTTTACGATTTTGCTTCCGCGGTATGCGTATTCGCTTAAATAAATTGCGGCTCCGATTCCAATTGGCACTGCTATTGCGAGCGTTATTGCTGTTGCAGAAAGCGTGTTTATCAGTGCTGGAAAAAGCGAGCTGTTTTCGCTTGTGTACTTTATGCTGAAAAGCGACAGATTCAGATTCGGAATTCCTCTTGCAAGAATGTAGATTACGATTCCGCATGAAATTGCAATTGTAAAAATTCCGGCTCCAAGCACGAACGACTTTAAAACTTTTGACTGAAATGTTTGCGAAGTTTTCATTTTATCTGCTACTCCTTTTTTTCTTTTAAGAGTGAAAAGCACAAGTTGATAATCAAAATGAAAATAAACAGAATTACAGAAGTTGCAATGAGAGCGTCTCTATGCAAGTCCGCGGCGTATCCCATTTCAAGAACGATGTTTGCCGTGAGCGTTCTGATTCCTTTTACAAGGCTGCGTGGAAGAATCGCCTGGTTTCCTGCGACCATGATGACTGCCATTGTTTCTCCGACAGCGCGTCCCACTCCAAGAATTATTCCCGCCATTATTCCGCTTTTTGCCGCCTTAAGTTCAACAAGAAAAATGCTGCGTTCCTTGCAAGCTCCTAATGCAAGGGAGCCTTCAAAGTAAAGTGAAGGCACTGCCCGTATTGAAGATTCGCTTACGCTTATTATTGTTGGAAGAATCATTATCGCAAGGACAATCGAAGCGGCAAGAATTGAAGTTCCGTTTCCGCCGAAAGTATTTCTGATTGCAGGAACTATGACTGTAAGTCCGAAAAAACCATAGACAACAGAAGGAATTCCAGCTAGAAGTTTTACGCCGCTTTCAAAAAAATTGTAGAGCTGTTTTGGACAGTAGCGCGCAAGAAAAACCGCTGTAAAAAGTCCGAGCGGAACTCCCAGAATCAATGCGCCAAGCGTTACTGTAATTGAGCCTATAATCATCGGGAAAATTCCGTATAAATCTATGGAAGGCTTCCACTTTAAACCAAAGATGAAATTCTTTAGTCCGATTTTAAGCATGGCAGGAACGCCGTTTGCAAACAGAAAAATGCAGATTGTTATTGTAGCCGCGATTGAAACGCAAGCCGCCGCAAGAAAAACGAATCGCATTGTCTGTTCTATATATTTGTTTTTCATATTTTTCTGCTTTTAAAAGAATTGAATTGCAGCGCTTGTCCGAACTGGATTTGCACTGCAATTTTTGTTAAGCCGTCAAGCTTATTTTACATCGCCCCATTTTGAGATTGTTCCAATGTACAAGTCTTTGACTGACTGAATCGATGCGCTTTCTGTTGGGTTTTCCTTGTTGATGATTACCGCGATTCCGTCGATTGCAATTTTTATCTGAAGCGCGCCTTTTGCTTTTTCGCTGTCTTTTAATTCGCGGCTTGCCATTCCGATTTCGCAGACACCATTGAGCGCGCTGTTTACGCCTGTTGTGCTGTCAGACATCTGGACTTCAATTTTGATTTCCGGGTTTAGTTTTTCGTAGGCTTCAGCAAGTTTTTCCATTACAGGAGTTACGCTTGAAGAACCGGCTACGGTTATTTTTCCTTTTTTTCCAGTTGCAATGTACGCCGGATTTTGAGTCGCGCTGATGTAACCGTTGGCTTCAACAATTGCCTGTCCGTCGCTTGAAAGAATGAAGCGGATAAAATCAGAAGCGTTTTCTGAAAGTCCGGTTTGTTTTGTTACGATGTTGAACGGGCGGGAAATTTTATAAGTTCCATTTTTAATGCTTGAAACACTTGGAGAGACGCCTTCAATTTTGAGAGCCTTTACGGTTTTGTTCAGCGAGCCAAGGGAAACATAGCCGATTGCATATTTGTTTCCTGCAACTGAAGTTAGCATTACTTCTGTGCTGTTTGTAATGTCGGCTTCCTCAGAAGTGAAGTCAACTTTTTTGCCTTCTGCGTTTTTCATTTCAATTCCGAAAAGCTCAACAAATGCTCCTCTTGTTCCACTTCCTTCTTCGCGGCTTATGAGAACAACGCTTTTCTTTCCGAAGTTTTTGTTTTTTTTAGGAGCGGCAAATAATGTTCCGCCTAAAACTGCCAGTGTGATTGCGCTGAGCACAGCATAAATAGTCTTTTTCATACTTAAAACCTCCATTTGGTTTTTATTTTACGATGAAAAATCTAAAGAGGCTGTGTTTTTTGAAGGTTATTGAATTGTTAGAATTGTGTTAATTTTTAATAGAAGTGAATTTTATTTTTTACTTGCTGCATTAACTTTTTGTGTCAACGCGGCAAGTTTTATTTTTATTTTTTTTTATTCCGCGGAAAATCTTATTTCCTGCCAGAGCGCGTCGTATTTTGAAAGAGCTTCGCCTACATCCATTTTGAGCTCAACTTTTTCAAGTGTTTCAACTGGATACATCGGTTTTTTCTTTGTGTACTTTGCAGCTTCCTTGTTTATGTAAGCAGGAAATTTCAATGCGTCGCAGAATTCCGCGTAGATTTCCGGGCGGTGGCTGAAGTCAATAAATTTCATTGCAAGGTCATAGTGCTTGGCATCTTTTAAAATCACCATTGAATCAAGATACGCAGCAGAACCGCATTCAGGAACAAAGAAATCAATTACTTCATCGTGCTTGTCTTCTGGAACTTCAGCAAATACAATTTCCGCATAGCCGTCGCAAACCCAGAAATCGCCGGATGCAAATGATTTTCCGTAGCCTTCCGCATCGAACTTTATAAGATTTGGACGCCACTTGTTTATAATTAAATCTGCGGCTTCTCGAAGTTCTTTGTCATCTGTTGTGTTCAGCGAGTAGCCAAGATGTTTTAGCGCGCTTCCCATTGTAACTCTCATGTCGTCCATCATTGTCATGTGTCCGGCTAAATCCGTGCGTGAAAAAATATCAAATGATTTTTCGTAGTCTTTTACTTTCGTTTTGTTTACAGAAATTCCCGAAGCGGCAAGGCAATATGGAACGCTCCAAGTCATGTCCGGGTCGTAGCCTTTTGCTTTTTCAAGTGCTTCAGGATTTATATATTTTGAATTAGGGAACTGCGAGTGATCGATTTTTTGAACCATTCCCTGTTTTATCATAATTGAAGTGTAGTCTTGAGATGGAATTGTCAGGTCGTAGCCTTTTGCGCCGGCGCGGAGCTTTGCATACATCATTTCATTTGAATCAAAATAATCAACTTTTACTTTGCAGTTGTATTCTTTTGCGAATTTTTCAAGAACTGAATCAGGCGTGTAATAGCTCCAGTTGTACAGGTTGAAAGTTTCTTTTTTTTCTTTTGAGCAGGAAGAAAAAATTGAAAGGACAAAGGCGGCCATGCTAAAAATAGCGACATTGAATTTCTTCATTTCAATATCCTTTGAACAGGCTTTTATTAGGTAAAAAAATCTGTTCATTAAAAAAGTAGAATTAGAACTTCATACGAAATTCTTTCCTGCTCATCAGTTTGACGGCAAGAAAGCATAGTCTACTGGAAAAAATGGAAATAGGGAAGTAATGTTAAGTTAACGAAAAATTTAGCGAAATTAGCTTAAGAAGATATGGTTTATGTAAAAATGTAATATCTTTTTCTTTAATTGCAATGTTGTTGAGTAATTTTTTAAGTTCGTTTATAGTATTTTTGTTTTGCGGAATTTTTTCCGCGGATTTTTTTTGGAGGAAATAGCATGAAAAAAATTTCAAAAATTTTAGCTGTGTCTTTGGCTTTTATAGCTGCCGGCACATTTCTTTGTTCTGCAAAAAAGCAGAAGCAGATAAAAATCGGCGTAATTCAGCTTGTTGAGCATCCGGCTTTGGACGCTTCTTACAAAGGCTTTGTTGACGGACTAAAAGATGCTGGCTATGTTGACGGCGTGAATATTAAGATTGACTATGAAAATGCCCAGGGCGAGCAGTCAAACTGTGTTACAATCGCAGACAAGCTTGTTTCAAAGCGCAGCAATTTGATTTTCGCAATCGCAACTCCTGCAGCTCAGGCAGTCGCAAATAAGACTTCAACAATACCTGTCCTTGTTACAGCCGTTACAGACCCAAAAACTGCCGGTCTTGTTGAATCGAACAAAATGCCTGGAACAAATGTAAGCGGAACTTCTGACCTTACTCCAGTTGCCGCCCAGATTGACCTTCTTAAGAAAATTGTTCCTTCCGCAAAAAAAGTCGGACTTTTGTATTGCTCAAGCGAAGAGAATTCAAGATTTCAGATTAACATTGCAAAGGAAGCTTGCAAGGGCGCAGGACTTTCTTTTGTAGATGCGACAGTTTCAAATACAAATGAAGTTCAGCAGGTTGTTCAGAGCCTTGTTGGAAAAGTTGACGCAATTTACTGTCCTACAGACAACATGATTGCAAGCTCAATGGCTACAGTTTCGCTCGTTACAACAGAAGCAAAAATTCCTGTAATCTGCGGAGAAAGCGGAATGTGTCAGTCTGGCGGACTTGCAACTTACGGAATCAATTACTATGAGCTTGGAAAACAGACTGCAAAGATGGCTGTTGAAATTTTTGCAAACGGAAAAAAGCCTGCTCAGATGCCGATTCAGTATTTGGACAAATGCGACTTTATGTATAACAAGGAAGTTGCTGACGCCATTGGAGTAAAAATTCCAGCCGACTTGATTAAATAGTTAAATTTTATAGAAAAAAAATGACACGGCGCAAAAAATCTGATATACTCTTTGAGTTATGTTTGATACTTTTTTAGATTTTTTAGTGCCGTTTTCAGGCGCAATGCTGGGAGCTGTTTCTCAAGGCGTGCTTTGGGGAATCATGGCTCTTGGCGTTTACATCACATTTAAAATCCTTGATTTTGCCGATATGACTGTAGACGGAAGCTTCGCTTTGGGCGGTTGCGTCTGCGCTCTTCTTATTGTCCGCGGCGTAAATCCTTTGCTTGCAGTTCTTGTGGCTACGGTTGCAGGAAGTATTGCTGGTCTTGTAACTGGCTTTCTTACAACTAAATTCAAGATACCAGGAATTCTTGCAGGAATCTTGGTTCAGCTTGCTCTTTATTCAATAAACCTTCATGTCCTTGGCGGACCGAATCAGCCTTTGACAAGAGTCCACACAACTATCATGGACTGGATTAACAAAGCTTTTAATTTGTCAGAATTTTTCCCTTATAGCGCAACTTCTGTTTCAAGTCTGATTACTGGAATTATTTTTACTGGAGCTGCGATTGCAATTTTGTACTGGTTCTTTGGAACAGAACTCGGCAGCGCAATCCGTTCAACTGGAGACAATGCCGCAATGAGCCGTGCGCAGGGAATCAACACTGATTCAATGCAGATTCTGGCACTTATGATTGCAAACGCCCTTGTTGCCATGAGTGGTTCACTTGTAATGCAGCAGCAGAGGTTCGGAGATGTAAGCATGGGAATCGGTACAATCGTAATCGGACTTGCTTCTATAATTATTGGCGAAGTTATTTTCGGAAAACGATTCGGATTTTGGTGGAGCTTGCTTTCTGTTGTGTTTGGCTCTGTCATTTACCGTTTGATTATCGCGCTTGTTCTTCAGCTTGGAATGAAAACTCAGGATTTAAAGCTTCTTTCCGCTGTCGTAGTTGCAATTGCGCTTTCTGTTCCTGTGTTGAAGCAAAAGGCTTCGCGCTGCAAGAAAATTTCCGTGGAGGCTAAAAATGCTTGAAGTAAGACACGTTTCAAAAACATTTAATCCCGGAACAATAACAGAACGCAAAGCTTTAAAAGACATAAGCCTGACTTTAAATGACGGAGACTTTGTTACTGTAATCGGCGGAAACGGAGCTGGAAAATCAACTTTGCTCAACCTGATTGCTGGCGTTCATGAATGCGATTCTGGCTCGATTATTCTTGACGGTGAAGACATTACGCGCCAAAAGGAACATATTCGCGCAAAATATCTTGGACGTGTTTTTCAGGATCCGATGAGAGGAACTGCTGCCACTATGGAAATTCAGGAAAACCTTGCGCTTGCTTTGCGCCGTGGAAAGAAACGCGGACTTAAGTGGGGCGTTACTTCCGCTGAACAGGAAGAATTTAAAAAGCAGCTTTCACTTTTGGAGCTTGGTCTTGAAAACCGCATGACTTCAAAAGTCGGACTTCTTTCCGGCGGACAAAGACAGGCTCTTACTCTTTTGATGGCGACATTGCAAAAACCGAAGCTTTTGCTGCTTGATGAACATACGGCGGCGCTTGATCCAAAGACTGCGCATAAAGTCCTTGAGCTAACCCAGCATTTTGTTGAGCGCGACCATCTTACAACTTTTATGGTAACTCACAATATGAAGCACGCCATTCATTACGGCAACCGCCTTATCATGATGCTTGACGGACATATTGTTTACGATGTTTTCGGGGAAGAAAAAAAGAATCTTCAAGTTGCTGACTTGCTCCAAAAATTCCAGACTGCAAGCGGCGGCGACACGGATTCAATTTCTGACAGAATGATTTTGAGCCAGTGAGGAATTTATGGTTTGCAATTTTAAGACAAAAGGTGTTTGCGCCACAAATATAAAATTCGAGCTTGACGGAAATGTTGTCCGCGGAATTGAATTTACAAATGGATGCGACGGAAACTTAAAGGCGATTTCAAAAATCCTTGACGGAACAACTGTTGAATTTATTCAAGAAAAGTGCCGCGGAAACTTGTGCCGCACAAAAGGAACTTCCTGCGCTGACCAGCTTGCAATTGCGGTTCAGGAAGCGTTTGACAAAGCAAATAAAAAATAATTTTTTTTACTGAAAAATAAAGGCAGAAATTTCGAGTGTCCTTCTCAAGATTTCCGCCTATTTTTTTGTCTGAACTTTTATTTTACAGCACCAAGAATTCCAGAAACAAATCTCTTTTGCTGTGTAAAGAAAAGCACAACAGTCGGAATTGTCATAATGCAAAGGTTTAGCATCAAAAGTCCGTAGTCTGTAGTGTATCCTGCTGTGAGTCCTGAAACTAAAAGTGGCAGTGTCTGCATTTTCTGGCTTTGCATAACAATCAAAGGCCACATATAGTTGTTCCAGTTGTTCATAAAAGTTACAATTGCCGCCGCCGCAAATGTCGGAGCCATAATCGGAAGGTAAATTTTAAGGTAGATTGAAAACTCTCCAAGTCCGTCAACTCTTGCTGCCTGAATTGTTTCAAGCGGAAACGTTACCGAATTCTGCCTGAAAAAGAAAATCAGAAACGCAGTTGAAACAGTCGGCAAAATAAATCCTAGCGTGGAATTCATAAGATGCATTACGCTGAACATTTTAAACAATGGAACCATAATCGAAGCGAATGGAATCATCATTGAAATAAGCAGAATGTTCATGAGTGTGTCTTTTCCCTTGTCTCTGAAAATCTGAAATCCGTAGCCTGCAAGCGAGCAGACAAAAATGCTAAGAACAGTTCCGCAGACAGTTGTGCGCAGTGAGTTCCAGAAAGCGCGTCCGATTTTTACGGTTGAAAGCATTGTCTTTATGTTTGCAAACAAATTTGCGCCTGGAATAACTCTTCCTGTGATTACGTCTGCGCTTGTGTTTGTCGCACCGCAAAGCATCCAGTAAAATGGAAATATAGAAAAGAAGCAAACTGTTATTATAAAGGCGTATTTTAATACTTCTGTGATGTGTCCTGATTTTTTCATTTTTCCTTCCTGTCAGCAAGAATAATCTGAATAAATGAAAGCAGCGCAACGATTATAAGAATCGCGTAAGAAACTGCCGCTGCATATCCAAACTGCGGATTGTACTTGAATGACAAATCGTAGATGTACTGCGAAATTGTGATTGTCGCGTTTCCAGGTCCGCCGCCAGTCAAATTCTTTACTTCATCGAAGAGCTGCAAAGTTCCGTTTGTTGACATGATTGCTGTAAGAAGAACAACAGGCTTTAACTGCGGAAGCGTTATTCTAAAGAATGTCTGGACTGTTGAAGCTCCGTCGATTCTTGCAGCCTCGTAAATGCTGTATTCAATTCCCTGAAGTCCCGCAAGAAAAAACACGGTGTTGTATCCAGTCCATCTCCAGGTAATCGTAAAAATTACAATGACCTTTGCCCACACAGGATGAGTGAGCCAGTTGATTGGCTGGGAAATAAAATTGTGGTTTACTAGCAGAACGTTTACAAGTCCGTCCAGCGCAAAAAGAGATTTAAAGATAAGGGCGGAAGCTACAAGTGAAGTCGCGCACGGAAGAAAAATTATAGTTCTAAAAAGCCCCTTGAATTTCAGTTTTTTGTCATTAAGAATACAAGCTAGAATAATGGCGATAAAAAGCATTATTGGAACTTGAAAAGCAAAATATATAATTACGTTTTTCAGAGAAGCGATAAATTTCTCATCCTGAAAAAGCCTGACGTAGTTTTTAATTCCGCAGAAACTTAAATTGTTTCCAACTCCAGACTGAAGTGAAAGAATAAAAGCCCTGACCATCGGAATAAAGCTAAAAAGAAAAATCAAAAGCGAAGCGGGCATTACAAAATACCATCCGGCAATTTTGTATTTGCGCTCAAGCGATTTACTTTTCATATTTGCACCTCTGAAAAAATAAAGCCGCAAGACAAGAATGTTTTGAAGTTTGCTTCTGTCCTGCGGCTGGCTTTGTCAATTAAAGACCCATAAGGAATTTAACTTGCTTTTCAGCTTCTTCTATTCCCTGGTCAATGGTTTTCTTTCCTGTAAGAATGTCGCTTACAACAACTCCAATCGCGTCTCTTGCTTCGTAGTTGTAAACTCCGTATTTTACCTGCGGAATTTTTCCGGCGTAGTCAACAATGTCCTTGTAGATTTTCTGGCCTGCAAAGAAATCATTTGGCTGGTCATAGACAGAAGTCTTTGATGCAGGAAGCCATGTTGCAATTGCTCCAGAAGTTGGAAGAATTGTTTCGTAAAGTTCTGTGCTTCCGGCAAAAGTCTTGTTCAAGAAGTCGCAGGCAATTTCGGCATTCTTTGAGCTTTTCATAACCATCCAGCTTGAGCCGCCCTGGTTTGAATAGTTTGTTGCGCCAGGAATGTTGTCGAGCCTTGGTGTGTTTACAACTGCCCATTTTCCTTTCTGTGCCGGCTGATTTGTGATTGAACCTGCAATCCAGCATCCGTTGATAGTTGCCGCAACCGAGCTATTCTGAATGCTTGCGATGTATGCGTTCCAGTCAGAAACTGTAATGCAAACGCCTTCCTTTATCATTTCTGAATAAACTGAAACAGCTTCCTTAAGCGCCTCATTTCCGACCATAGAAGGATTTCCGTTCTCGTCAAAAACCCATTTTCCCGCGCTCTGAAGCATAATGAAAATACAGTCAGGTTCTGTTCCTACATAAGAAAGAAGCGGAACACCGGCTTTTGCCTTTACAATTTTTCCAAGCTCAAGGAACTGTCTCCAGGTTATATCGTTGAAGTCAGAAGGCTTGAGTCCGGCTTTTTCAAGAATGTCAGTTCTGATGAATGTAGCTGTTGCTCCGTTGTCAAATGGAACTGAATAGTGCTTGCCTTTGAACTCTCCGTAGCCAACCTTGAACTGCGCGAACTGGCTTATGTCAACTTTTCCGTCCAAAGGATAAAATGCGTTCGGATAGTTTGATATATTTTTCTGCATTGCTGTGTCCTGGCAAAGGATGATGTCAGGAAGTGATTTTGTGTCATTTGCTGAAAGTGAAGTAATAAGTTTCTGCTGCAAGTCTGCCCAAGGTGTTTCAACTACATTTACTTTAACATCTGGATGTTCCCTCTGGTATATTTCAGCTGCTGTGTTCATTGCGTAAATATTGAACTGCGGATCCCAGCACCAGACTGTAAGCTGCTTTTCCTGCTCAGCCTTGCTGCATCCTCCCATGAAAAATAAGCCGGCTGAAACTACAGCCGCGGTCATAATTTTATAAACCAATTTCATAAAAATTTCCTCCTAGTGATAAAACGAAATTCGTTGTGTTAACGTTAACGAGATTAATTATAGGAGCACAAAATTTAATCTGTCAAATTTTCTAATATCCAAATGGGCAACGGTTGCGCGTTCGTTCTTCCGCCAAGTTGCATTTATGTGATTCTGATTTACAATCGGCATTGTTAAGAAAAAACACTATTTAGCTTGAGGTGAATATGAAAAGAGTTTGGGAGAATCCAGAAATACAATCAGTAAACAGGCTGCCAATGAGAAGCCCGCTTGTTCCTTATGAGTCGTCGCAAAAGTCGCAGATTGAGGCTGCCATAGGACCTGAATTCTGTGAAGTGCCTACAAGCTCCTTCTTTAAAAGCCTGGACGGAGAATGGGACTTTTGCTTCTTCGATTCCCCGGAACATGAGCCGGACGAAAAGACTGAGTGGCAGAAGATAAAAGTGCCTCTTTCCTGGACAATGCAGGGCTTCAGCTCTCCGCATTACACGAACATCCAGATGCCGTTTGACTGCGTGCCTCCGTTTGTGCCGCAAAAGAATCCCACTGGCTACTATAAGCTGAATGTGAGCTTGCCCGAAAAATGGAATGGCCGCCGTATAGTTCTGCATATCGGCTCTGCGGAAAGCGTTGCGATTGTATACGTGAACGGAACTGAAGCCGGCGTTTCAAAGGACACAAGGCTTCCTTGCGAATTCGACATAACTGATTTCATAAAAGGCTCGTCCGCTGAAATTGTTATAAAGGTTGTGCGCTGGTCAGACGCCTCCTATGTTGAAGACCAAGACCAGTGGTGGTTCGGCGGAATCCACAGAAGCGTCTACCTTTACTCAACTGAAAAAGTTTTCATTCAGGATGCAAAGGCGTTGACATACATTGACTTTTCAGGCGAAGAGCCGAATGGTGTGATTCCACTTGAAGTCGCCATTGCAACATCGCAAGCCAAGTACAAGACACAGACAGAAGTGGACAAGATGCACTTTGATGTGGAATACAAAGTCTGCCGCATTGAAGGAACTCCATCAACAGGAATCCCCGGAAAAGAAGTGGCGTCCGGCAAAATTCCGTGCAGCCTCGATGTGCGCAACACCCTTTCGCTTGCAAAGAAAGACATTGTAATTGAAAAGCCTGCTCTTTGGACTAACGAAACGCCATCGCTTTATCTTGTAACTGTAAGTCTTCTGGAAAAGAACGGAAGGCATATAGAAAGCTCTTCATTTACAGTTGGGTTTAAGTCCGTGGAAATAAAGCGGCGCGAGCTTCTGTTCAATTCCAAGAAAGTCTACATCCACGGAGTGAACCGCCACGAGCACAACGAGTCCAATGCCAAGACTCTTTCCACTGCGGAAATGGTTCACGACATAAAGACTCTCAAGAAATACAACTTCAATGCGGTTCGCACCTGCCATTACCCGGACGATGAACGCTGGTACGAACTTTGCGACCGCTACGGAATCTACATCCTTGATGAGGCGAACATCGAAAACCACGCATACTATGATGTTATGAGCCGCAGCGAGGAATGGCTCAACTCATATATCCAGAGAGTGCAGCGAATGGCAATCCGCGACAAGAACCACGCCTGCATCTTCGGCTGGTCTTTAGGAAACGAAAGCGGCAACGGACAGAACCACTGGGCAACAGCCGCCTGGCTTAGAGGCTACGACAGCACGCGCATTGTGCATTACGAAGGCTTTGTGCGCCCGCAGATTCATCAGGGAGACTTAACTCTTGACTGCCTTGCAAACGGAAAACAGCTTACCGACCTCATTGCCCCGATGTATCCGAGCATCGACCTGATTGTAGACTATGCCACAAAGCGCGACGACTGGCGGCCTTTAATCATGTGCGAATATTCCCACGCAATGGGAAACGCAAACGGAAGCCTTGCAGACTACTGGAATGCGATTGAGTCAACCCAGGGGCTTCAGGGAGGCTTTATCTGGGACTGGATAGACCAAGGAATAGCAGCCTATGCCCCGGAAGGAAAGCTTGGTGAAAGTAAGGGCGGAAAATACTGGAAGTACGGAGGTGACTTTGAAGATAGCCCTTGCGACTACGACTTTTGCCTTAACGGACTGAACTTCCCTGACCAGACCCCTAAGCCTGCAATGGAAGAATGCCGCCGTCTTTTTGCACCTGTACGCCTTAAAGCCATCCATGCCACCCAGGGAATCTTTGAAGTTAAAAGCAAGGCTTTCTTTGTTCCGCTGGACTTTTTAAGCTTAAAGTGGTCATGCCTAGTTGACGGAACTGCAAAGGCATCGGGTGAGATTCCGCTTAAAGAACTTCTCCCTGGAAAAACAATGCATATTGAGCTTCCTCAAGTGTGTGAGTGCGTGCTTAACGCAGACAGCCGCGCTGAAATAGTGTTCCATGCCGACTTTGTTTATGCAGAACAGACACCTTGGGCTTTAAAAGGCGAACTGTGCAGTTCAGACGAAGAACTGATTTGCGCCGGCAGGACTTGCTTTGCAGACAGCGCCTCTTGCGTTTCCACGGAAGCCGAGCAGCTTGCCTTGAGCCTTGCGCCTGCAGTGTTCCATGCCTACACCGAAAATGAGGGAATAAAAGCCCTCTACGACAAAGTTGACAGCGACAATGTGCCCGGCTGCTTTATCGGAAAGCCTACTAAGCTCTGGATGGACTGTGCGCTTGACAAGTCCCATGGCGTAAAAGATTCGCATGGTGTATTCCATATAGTTTCAGAGAAGGACGGAAAGAAGTTTGACTTTGGAACTTGCTCTTGCGCTATAAAGAAGGCATGGCAGGAAGACAATTCATTCATGGAAATATGCGCTGACTTCAGCCTGAACAGTACAGTGCCGGAATATCCACGTATTGGTCTTGAAGCTTCTGTTAGCAGCGCATTTACAAAGGCAAAATGGTACGGATGCGGTCCCCACGAATGCTATAGCGACAGAAAGTATTCCGCGCTCAAAGGCTTGTACGAAATGGACATAAAAGACCTTGAGGTGCCTTACATTGTTCCGCAGGAAAACGGACTAAGGTGCGGCGTAAAGTACCTTGAGCTTTCAGGAGACGGAAAGACACTGCACGTACAGTCGGACACAGAATTCAGCTTTAGCCTCTTGCCGTACACAGCTCAGGACTTGTACAAGTGCCACCACACAAGCGAGCTGGTTGACCTGTCCAAAGGAAGTGAAGGCAAGTGGATTCTAGTAATAGACGCCGCCCACCGAGGAGTAGGAACAGGAGCCTGCGGTCCGGACACCCTTGAGCAGTACCGCGTCCGCCCCGGCACATACAAGCTGAACCTAAGAATCTGGTAACCTTGTCATTGTTGAACAGGGGAATCCCATGCAATAGAGCTTTGGGGCAATCCCTAAGATGACAAAGCGTAAACATTTATTATATTTTATTTGCGTGCATGGAATACCTATGTTATAATTCTTAGCGTGAAGAGAAAGAAAGTCAGCTTGAACAGCACAGTAATAACAATCTCGCAAATCTGCCCGTGCAGGAGTTCCTCCTTTTGGAATATCCTCACGGGCTGTTTTATTTAAGGGGCGTAGCAGCCCCGCATTTTCGCCAAACCAAAGGAGGTTTTAATGGCTAAAAAGTATGTCTGGAGCATTGTGCTCAGACCAAACCCATTTACACAGGACAATGACCGCGACCAGCTTGCGGACGTTGTGCCTGCCGCGGCAAAGCGCGACGAGGACATTGCGGATGCGATTGTTGCAGAAGGAAGCGAAATCAAGAAGGAGACAATTCTGAATATCCTTTCGCTTAGGAACAAAAAAGTCTTTGAGTATGCTCTTTCCGGCTGCACTTACTCAAACGAAGTGGGAAGCCTTTCTCCAAGGGTTTCAGGAGTATTCGAGGACATAAACTCCGTGTTCGACACTGCGCTACACAAGTGCTCGTTCGACATCATGCCTTCCGCCAGCCTGCGCGCTGAAACTTCCAAAATCAGTGTAAAGGTAACTGGATGCAAGGATTCAGGAGGAGCGGTAATCGGAGCGGTTACCAATACGCTTACAGGCAACAAGGATGGTACTGTTCAGATTGGAGACGATGTCATCATCGAAGGTGAAAAAATCAAGATCCAGGACGAAGCCGATACAGAGCAGGGAGTGTTCTTTGTTGACATGGAAGGCAATGAGCACCGAGTAACCCGCAAGCTCACCGCAAACAAGCCGTCCCGGCTCATAGCCCGCGTTCCGTCAAGCGTAGCCGAAGGCAATGTTTCGCTCATAATCAGAACAAGGTATACAGGAAGCAGTGTAAATATCTTAAAGAATTTACGTGAACTCCGATATGCCTATGAACTAAAAGCAGTAAAGGCTTAGCAGTTTAAGTCTACCAATTCTCTATGTACTGTTCATAGCGACCTGCTATGGACTGTGCATAGAGTTCGCTATGGGATGTCCACAGAGCACTCTATGAGGTATCCATAATGGACGCTATGGAGTGTCCATAGAGAGCTACTATAGACACTCTATAGAAATCACTATCTTTTTATAATATCCTAAATTTGCCGTTCACTCTCTTTATGCTTATCTTTTTAGTAATACCTACCATATTAATTAAGGAGGAATGCTATGAAAGCAACCGTTTTATTTTCCGTGCTGGCTTTGGCTGGCTCTCTTGGCTTTGCCCAGAATTATCCTACCGCAGAGCAGACCGTGCCCGACGTGATGGGCTGGATGAAAGGATTTCCGCCGTCTCAGGCAAAAACGCTTCATGCTTCGGACGGATCGTTCTTTGAGTTTCCGGCTTTGCGCTACAGCGTGAACCACATGAGGGAGTTTTTTCCTACACGGAATGTCTCATCAGGCAATGGCAAAAAATATCAGCTAAAGACAAAGCTTGACCCGGCAATTGGAAACGTAACATTCACACCGTGGGATTCAGACAAGACGATGACTTTTGAAGAGTCGCTTGGTGCGAATTATACAGACGGAATCATAGTCATGCACAAGGGAAAAATCGTCTATGAAAAATACCCGGCAGGCTTAAAGCCGGACGGACTTCATGCGGCGATGTCGGTGAGCAAATCGTTTACTGGAACAATTGCTTCTATTCTTGTTGCTGAAGGCAAACTTGAGCCGTCAAAGAAAGTCGTTGAATACATTCCAGAGCTAAAGGATTCAGGCTTCGCGGATGCGACTGTCCAAGAGGTTATGGACATGATGACCGCGGTAAAATACAGCGAGGACTACAACAACCCGAACGCGGAAATCTGGGCTTACTCTGCGGCAGGAAACGTGTTCCGCCCGGCAGACTACACAGGCCCGCAGAATTACTACGAATACCTTGCAACTGTAAAAAAACTTCCTGATTCAGAACACGGAGACGCTTTCGGCTACAGAACCGTGAACACAGAGCTTCTTGCCTGGATTTGCTCGCGCGTAACAGGGCAGGGGCTTGCTGATATGGTTTCCGGGATGATTTGGAAGCCTCTTGGCGCGCATTACGACGGCTACTACCAGGTTGACCCTTCTGGAATCGCGTTTGCAGGCGGCGGCTTTGACTTGAACCTTCGCGATATGGCGGCTTTCGGCGAGATGATGAGAAACGGCGGAAGGCTGAACGGCAGGCAGGTTATTCCTGAAATAGCTGTAAACTACATTGCGACCGGAGGCTCTTCCGATGAGTACAAGGCAACGTTTGCAAAAGGCGATTATCCGAAATTGCAGGGCTGGAGCTATCACAATATGTGGTGGATTACGAACAACTCGCACGGTGCATACATGGCGCGCGGCGTTCATGGGCAGGCAATCTACATTGATCCGGCGGCGCAGATGGTTATTGCGCGCTTTGCCTCGACTTACTACGCCTCGAACAAGTACATCGACCCGCTTTCAATTCCGGCTTACGAGGCTGTCGCGGAATATCTTTTGAACAAGTAGAATAAAATAAAAAACAAAGGGCATCCGTTTTGGGGATGCCCTTTGTTATGCGCTTATTGTTGTGCCTACTTCAAGTTGACCATGCTCTTGTCGTAGTCTGTCGGCGGAACATAGCCCATAAGATTCATTATTGTTGCAGGCCAGGATGAGATTCCAAGTCCGTCGTTGAGCTTGGTGTTGTCGTATTCGCCCTTGTATTCAGGGTCATAGATGATTCCCGGTACCGGGTTGAGCGAGTGCGATGTCTTTGCCTTTGGCTCTCCGTCCTTGTCCTTCTTTACGCTGCCGTCCTTTGCGTGCTCGTACATATCGTCTGAGTTTCCGTGGTCAGCCGTGATGCACATGATTCCGCCGGCTTCCTCGATTGCCGCCTTCAATCTTCCAAGCTGAAGGTCCATGCCTTCCATTGAGCAGACCACCGCGTTGAATACGCCAGTGTGTCCGACCATGTCTCCGTTCGGGTAGTTCAGTCTGATGTGGTCGTACTTTCCGCTCTTGATTGCCTCAATAACCTTGTCGGTGATTTCAGCGCATTTCATCCAAGGACGCTGCTCGAACGGAACAACATCGCTTGGAACTTCAACATAGTCCTCAAGCTTTTCGTCGAACTTGCCCTGCTTGTTTCCGTTGAAGAAGTATGTAACGTGTCCGTACTTCTGGGTCTCGGAAATCGCCATGAGGTGAACACCTGTCTTTGTGAGGTATTCGCCCATTGTGCGGTCAATGCTCGGAGGATTCACAAGATACTGGGCAGGAATGTGCGCGTCTCCGTCGTATTCCATCATACCGGCATACTCAACGGCCGGAACACGCTTTCTGTCAAACGGAAGCTCGCCTCCTGCCGGTGTCTCAAACGCGCGTGTCATCTCAAGGGCACGGTCTCCGCGGAAGTTGAAGTAGATTACGCTGTCGCCGTCATTGATTGTTCCGACTGGCTTTCCGTCCTTTGCGATTACGAACTCGTGCATATCCTGGTCAAGAACGCCCGGAACTTCGGCACGGTAGGTTTCGATTGCCTTTGTCGCAGAGTCGAACATACGTCCTTCGCCCAGAACGTGCGCCTTCCATCCGCGCTCAACCATGCTCCAGTCAGCGTTGTAGCGGTCCATTGTCATGTACATACGTCCGCCGCCGGAGGCAATCTGATAGTCGCAGCCTGCAAAGCCCGCAAGGAATTCTTCAAGCGGTGTGATGTAGTTCAGTGCGGAAGTAGGGTCAACGTCGCGTCCGTCAAGCAATGCGTGCACGCGGATTTTCTTTACTCCTTCCTTGTTCGCCTCTTCAATCATCGCCTTGAGGTGGTCGATGTGGGAGTGAACGTTTCCGTCAGATACAAGTCCTATAAAGTGAAGGGTTGAGCCTTTGCTGTTCACGTTCTTGATGAGCTTCTGCCAGGTTGCGTCCTGGAACATCTTGCCTGATTTGATTGACTCGCCTACAAGTTTAGCTCCCTGTGCGAACACGCGTCCGCAGCCCATAGCGTTGTGTCCGACTTCGCTGTTTCCCATGTCGTCGTCAGAAGGAAGTCCTACCGCTGTTCCGTGGGCCTTGAGCTTTGTGTGCGGACAGTTCGCCGTGAACCAGTCAAGGTACTTCATGCGGCTTGCCTTTACAGCGTCGCCCTCAACATATTTTCCGTAGCCAACACCGTCCATGATTACAAGAACCACAGGACCGCGACGGCCTTTCCAGTTCGGATTTTTTTCCAAAGCATGCATTGTATCTGCCATATATAAAACCTCCATAAAGTTTTTGTACTAAGATAAATAGTCTTGGCTCTAGTATAGCGATTAGTGGGATTCATTACAATTGATAGGAATGATAGGAAAAGACGGACCAGGGCTTACGCATGGTGTGAATTGATTAAGTTCTCAACCGTATTGATTCAGGCAAACTTTCAATTATGAAATGCAATTCATGCGCCGACGGTTATCTGATTGTAAAATCATCAAAAGACGGCTCAAAACACTTTCTTGTCTGCACAAACTACACCGCCAACGGAAAAGGCTGCGGCAACATAATCTGGAAAGAGGACTTTTACAGAATGATGGGGTATGGGGTTGGAAAGAAATAATAGGAAAACTCTTGCATCTCTTGGAAACACATCAAGTAAACTTTGACAGCTTTTAAACTTTTGTGTCAACAACTTTTGTTTTTATTATTTGAAAAATCAGTTATAATAGCCATATAAAACTTTTGCGGAGAATACCATTTGCGCATAGCGTATTTGCCGCACGCCAAAAATAGAAAAAAAAAGCGAATCTATGCTAAAATAATTTCCACAAAATAGACGAAAGCGGAAAATTATATGTCAGATAAATTTGGTTGTGAGAATTCGCGTGTTCAGCTGCCTGCGGTTTTGCATTTAGTAAAGCTTGGCTACACATACATTAGGATTCATAACTGCAAAAAGCGGAATTGAAAACAAGATTCTAAAAAAATCGTGGATGAAAAGATTGTAAGCGGCGTTGTGAGCATGCCGAGCAATGTTTTTGCCACAACAGGAACAAATGTCTCTGTCATTTTTTTAAAAAAGATGAAAACGCGAAAGTAATTTTAATTGATGCCTCAAAAACCGGCGAGGAATACAAGGAAGGCAGCAACCAGAAACGCCGTCTGCGGGACTTTGAAATTGACAAGATAGTTGATACATTCCTTAAAAAAGAAGCCGTGGAAGATTTCAGCGTTGCCGTTACTTATGATGAAATCATTGAAAAAGGCTATGTCCTTAGCGCGGGCCAGTATTTTGACATAAAAATTAAATACGTTGATATTACGGCGGAAGAATTCAACGTGCAAATGAAAACCGACATAGAAGAACTTTCCGCAATGTTCCAAGAAAGCCACAAGCTGGAGGAAGAAATTCAGACGCAGCTGAAAAGCTTGAAGTTTAATGATTGAAAGCGGAAAATTATACATAAACTATGTCTTTAGGATTTCCTGCTTTTCTATGGAAAAAAACAAAAATAAAGTGTATAGTTTATACAAATAAGGAATTGTATTCCGAATTTGTATAAAAGAGGTCGTATGATTTTTCATAGAAATGTTTTGGGCAGGCTTTCTTTCATGGCGGCTCATTTTCCGGTTGTAATGGTTTGCGGCGCGCGTCAGGTTGGAAAGACTACGCTTTTAAAAGAATTTGCTCAGAAAAACGGCGAAATAAATTATGTCACGCTTGACTATCCGAATGTGAGGGAACTTGCAAAGTCAGACCCGGCGCTTTTTTTGAAGCAGTATAAAAAAGAAAATGCGCCTCTTATTATTGATGAGATTCAGTATGTCCCAGAAATTCTTTCGTATATAAAAATCTATGTTGACGAAAATGCGCTTTCTGAAAATTGCAGCGGACAGTTTTTTTTGACAGGCTCGCAGATGTTCTATCTTATGAAAAATGTGAGCGAGTCTCTGGCCGGGCGTGTTGGAATTATTTCGCTTTATTCGTTCAGCCGCCGGGAAATTTTCAGCCTTGATTCTGTTCCTTTTTTGCCGGCGAATGATTTTTCAAAAATCAAAAAGACTTCCGGAAAATCTTCCGTTTTTGATGATATTTACCGCGGCGGAATGCCAAAAATGATTACAGATCCGGAGCTTTCTCCGGAGGATTTTTTTGGCTCTTATATGCAGACTTATTTGGAGCGCGACATCCGCGATTTAATCAACATAAAAAACGAGTCAAAATTCCTGAAATTTATTTCGTGCGTGGCCGCAAGAACTGCCCAGGAGGTGAATCTGTCTGATATTTCAAAAGATGTCGGAATCGACGGAAAGACGGCCGAAAGCTATCTGAGCATTCTTGTCTCATCCGGAATCGTCTACCTTCTTTCGCCTTATTCCGCAAACACGATAAAGCGGATTGTAAAGCGTCCAAAGCTTTATTTTATGGACACGGGGCTTTGCTGCTATTTAAGTCTCTGGAACAATCCGCAGGCTTTGGAAGTTTCCGCGATGGCAGGAAATATGTTTGAGACATACGTTGTTTCGGAAATCATAAAAAGCTATGCGAATGCCGGAATTGATGTGCGCAACAGGCTTTTTTATTACCGGGACAACAACAAAAAAGAAATCGACCTGCTGATAGTTCAGAATGGAAAAATCTATCCAATCGAGATAAAAAAGGGAGCGAGTCCTACAAAAGAGGCTTTGAAGAATTTCAGCGTGCTTGAAAGCCTTGGAATGGAAACCGGGGACGGCGCGGTAATCTGCCAAAGCGACATGATAGTTCCGCTTGACGAAAAGAACAGCCTGATTCCGTTTGAATATATTTGAAGTGCGATGTGTCAGGCGGATTTTCAGAAAATTGCAAACAGGAAACAACAATGCAGATGAAGAAATATAAGCTAGGAGAATTGATGAAAGTTACTCGCGGAATGTCTTTGGGCGGAGAATTTTATTCTACACAAGGCGAGCTGATGAGATTGACTTTAGGAAATTTTGACTACAAAAATAATTGTTTCAAAGATGATAAGTCAAAGGATAATCTGTTTTTTACAGGAACAGTAAAGCCGGAATTTATCCTGAAAAAAGGCGATATAATCACACCGCTTACTGAGCAGGCAATCGGGCTTTTAGGTTCAACCGCAAGAATTCCTTGCAGCGGAAAATATATTCAAAGTCAGGATGTCGCTCTGATAAAATGCAATGAAAATTTGAATCCAGACTTTGCTTTCTATTTGATTCCGTCAAAATTTGTAAGAAATCAGTTAAGTGCTGCTGCCCAGCAGACAAAAATCAGGCACACTTCGCCGGACAAAATAAAAAACTGCACTGTTTGGATTCCTGAATATTCCGCACAGAAAAAAATCGGCAGTTTTCTTTCCTCATTGGACGAAAAAATTGCCCTGAACCGCCGCATAAACGCAAGGCTTGAGCAGATGGCTAAACGCCTTTACGACTACTGGTTCGTGCAGTTCGACTTTCCGAATTCAGACGGCAAGCCCTACAAGTCCAGCGGCGGAAAAATGGTCTATAACGCAGAGCTGAAAAGAGAAATCCCGGAAGGGTGGGAAGTAGTTTTGTTAAAAGATTGCATAAGCCATATAAATACAGGCTTGAATCCTCGTGATAATTTTAAACTCGGAAATGGAACTATAAAATATATCACAGTAAAAAATCTTACAGAAAATGGGAATATTGATTTTTCAAATTGTGACATAATTGATGAAAATGCAAGAGAACTTGTACACAATCGCTCTGAAATTTCGATTGGAGATATACTTTTTGCAAGTATTTGTCCTTTAAGAAGATGTTATCTAATTAGGGCAGAACCAAAAACTTGGGATATAAATGAGTCTGTTTTTTCAATTCGCCCTAATTCCAAGAAAATAACTTCACAATTTTTGTATTGTATTTTGAAAGATTCTTACTATGTAAATAAAATGTCGCAGATAGCAACAGGCAGCATTTTTAAGGGTATAAGAATAAACGATTTAGAGAAACTTCCAGTTTTGCTTCCTTCTGAGTCGTTAATCGATTTGTTTACACAAAAAACAATTTCGATTTTCAATTATCAACTTTCAATCGAACAGGAATCCGCAAAACTTACAGCTCTTCGCGACAAACTCCTTCCCTTGCTTATGAACGGTCAGGTGGAGTTAAAATAGAAATGAAATTATATAGATTTCGCTCTAATCTTGAATATGCAAAAGACGAACTTAAAAGAGATTATTTTCATTTTTCAGATGAAACTGAACTAAATGATCCCCAAGAAGGATTTGTAAAACTTTTTTGGAAGGGCGATGTTGTTTTATGGAAAAATTTATTGAAGCACTATTTATATACACTTGCAAATACAGTTATGCAAGTGGCACTTGGGAATGATTCGGTGTCGGATGATTTACCAATTTTTTTTGATGAAGGACATTTTTCAATAGAAAATTGTAAATCACTATTTGAAGATATTCGTGCAGATTTTTTTAATCAAAAAGATATAAAAGAATTTTTAGATTATGTAGTAAAACTTAATCATCTAATATTTCAGGCAGAATTAATTTTCTATTTAAGAATGATTCATTATTGTGCTTTATCAATTGTAATTGAAAAATTTAAGCAAAAAGAACTTTTGAATTGAGATTTAGGAGCAGCGGTTTTTAAAGAGATAGGAATTTTTTCAAAATTTACAACTTTAGTTCCTGAAATTGAAAATAAATATAAAGATTTCTTCCCTGTTATGTATAAAGCTGCACAGTCTATTTTTTACGAATTTGATTTTTCGTTTAAATATAATTCAAAAAATATAAAACAGATAAAAAATAAAAACTTATTATTGGTAGATTTTCCAGCTTTATATGTGCCTCAACTAAAAAGACTTGTTTTTTATTCTCCGTGTATTGCTTGCTTTATGGAAAATTATAAATCCCCAGCTATTTGGGGATATTATGCAAATTGTCATAAAGGAATTTGTTTGATTTTCGATGATGATAAGAATGATTCTAAAATCCATTTTAACTTAGAAAAAGATAAAACCATCATAAGTACAGAAACACAAAAAGTTGTCTATAAAAAAGAGTACAAAGAAATTGATTTCTTTAGAATGATAGGAACAATCACTTTGTATGGGCTAGAAAATTTTTGGCTAAAAGATTGGGAAGGAAATTATTCATCATTAATAAAAGTCGATGATAATGTATTAACAAAAGAATGGTATAAAGAATATGTAAAAAACATGATGGAGTCTTACACAACAAAGCTTCCTGCTTGGAAACATGAAAACGAGCATAGAATTATTTTAGAAAAAGAATTTTTTGCTATGAATTCAACAGACGCAAAAGAAGTCTTTTATGACTTTAGATTATTAAAAGGTATTATTTTTGGTTTAAAAACTAACGAAAGTGAAAAATATGAAATTATAGAACTAATAAAAGAAAAATGTGAAAAATCAAAGAGAAGTGATTTTAAATTTTATCAGGCTGAATATGATGAATCATTAGGTGAAATTAGTTTAATTGAATTAAAAAATCTTGCGGAATCACAAAACTAATATATGCTATATGTATAAATTGTAATACTGTATAAGCATGTATGAAGAATTTGGAGTAGTTTATGAGAGTGTTGTTAGATACAAATATTGTTATTCACCGTGAAAATACAAAAGCCACAAATTATGGAATAGGACTGCTTTTCTATTGGCTTGACAAATTGAATTATAAAAAATGTATTCATCCTCTTGTTATTGAAGAACTTAGAAGTTTTCACGATGAAAATATGCAGAGTTTGTACAATGCAAAACTTTCCGCATATACAGAAATAAAAACGGTTGCAATTCAAACAGATTCACTTCTGCTTTCAATTTCATTGGTTGTATCTGCAAAAGATTTGTTTGAAAAATCAAGTGTGTAATTTACATCAGTGTCCGTAAAAGACAAGTTTTCACCCAATATTTTTTTTGCATACACAAGTTTTGCGGCATCTACAGTTCCGTCAGTCGCCTTGAAGATATATTTTTTTGTCGGATTTAGTTTGCTCATGTCGGTATTGCTGTCGATTTCAGTGATGTTTTCAGAATCATCAGGAGTGTCGGGTTTAGGCTCGGCAGGCTCTGTTTTTCCTGAATCATCACCGTTGTTGTCTGTGCTGTCATCGTTGCCGGAATTGTCCGGTGCAGGTTCGGCTGGAGCTACAATTGTGTCGCTTGGGTCGGATGAACTTCCGCCTGAGCCTGAGTCCATGCAGCATGGAAAAAGCAGAATAAGCGCGAAGAGCGCGGCGGTGAGTCTTGCGGTGTTCTTTTTGCTGGTTGCCTGTTTCATGATTTTCTCCTGTGAATAAGTTGATAAGGAAATGCATTGTTTTATAGAGTTATTTCTGTTTACTATAAAGTAATTTTATTACTCTATCAAGTAATTATTATTCTGTATAGAGAATCGTTTTATGCTCTAAAGAATAATATCATTTTCGCATGACAAATGAGGAAATTCACAGATATGTAATTGAGAAGATAAGGCTTGCGCGTATTTCAAAGGGGCTTTCGCAGCTGGAAGTTTGCACGCGCGGAAATTTTTCGCAGAGCTTTTACACGCACGTCGAATCCGGCAGAAACCAGCCGTCGCTCATGACCATAATCAGAATCGCAGAGGTTCTTGAGACGAATCCGCGTGAATTCTTCCCCGAGTCAGAAATAAAGTCAAAGTCCGAAATCAAAAAGGAAATCGCCGCGCTGCTTGAGGCGCTGTAAATCCGTTCAATTATGTTTTTCCAGAACCCATTTCCAGGCGGGAAGAATTTTAATCTGCGTGCCTTTGTATTCGGCAGTTTCCTCCGCATCCTTTGAAATCACAAGGCAGTTTTTCAGCTCGTAGCGTCTGTCCAATGAATGCAGGGCGGAAAATTCGCGTTTTCTTGTCTCGTCATCGAAAAGGCTGTAGCAGACCTGAATAGCGGTTTTTTCTTCCGGCAGAACAAAATCAACCTCGCAGTCGGCAGAGCGGTAAAAGCAGAATTCGGTTTCGCTCCTCAAAAGCGTTACAGCCACAAGATTTTCCAGAAGTGAAGTGTTCGGGTCGGTCAGAAAGAGGTTCAGAATTCCGTTGTCTGTTATGTAATATTTTTTGACGGATTCACGCTCCGAAAGCTTTGCTGAAAGATTTTCCGCATGAAAGACAAGCCACGCTTCTTCCGCATAGTTCAGATATTCCGCGACCGTTTCCGCCTTGACCTTTGTTCCGCACGACGAGACGATGTTCGCAAGCCTTGTGTACGATGAGGGCTGCTTTACGCTTTCCGCGATTTTTTTTATCAGAAGCTTGACGGCTCTCTCGTTCCTGATTTTGTAGCGCGAAATCAAATCGCCGAAATAGATTTTGTTGTAAAGGTTGCTGAGCCAAAGCCGCTTTTCCGCTCCCTGCGCATAGTGAAGCTCAGGAAGTCCGCCGTTGTAAAAATACGTCTCGAATTCTCGCACGATTTCATTTTTGCTGCGGATAAGGGAAACCGGATCCGTGCTGATTCCGTTCATGGAAAGATGCTCTGCGAACGAAAACGGAAAAACGTTCTGAACAAGAAATCTTCCGCCAAGAACGGTTGCCATTTCCTTGGAAAGCATTTTGGCATTGCTTCCGGTGATGAAAACCGAATATTTGTTGTCCGCCAGCCGGCGTGCGAATTTTTCCCAGCCCACGACATTCTGAATCTCGTCAAGAAAAACAAAAGGCTTGTGGCTGAATATCTCGCCGTAGCACTGCAGAAGCAGGTCAAGGTCGGCAAGCTCAATTCCGTCAAGGCGGTCGTCCTCAAAGTTGAAGTAAAGAATTTCCTCTATTTTATGCCCCTCTGCCAGTAGGTCATGAATGCACTGGAACAGATAAAATGACTTGCCGGCGCGCCGTATTCCCACAAAAATATAGTTGAAGTTCGGCTGGATTTTTATGCTGCGGCGAAAAAGATGCACAGACTGCACGAACCTCTGATTTTCGAGAATCACTTCCTTCACTTTGTCCTTATTTATGCTCATGCGGTAATTATATTGTTCAAAAAAGGAAAAATCAAGAATAATTCACCTTATAAGGTGGTAAATTTACTGTATTTAACACTGTATAGGGTGAAAAATCACTAAAAACAGGCAGGACGAGATAAATTTGTAAAGAATTCCGCCTTATAATCTATGCGCCAAAAGCGGGTAAATCCTTTACTCCAAAATTTTGAGGAACACGGCGCATCTTTCAACTTCTGTGAATCCGGTTTTCCTGTAGAAGCTGTATGCCGGAATTCCGTGTTCCGTCTGAAGGTAAATTGCGTCTATATTTTTCTTTTTGAGCGAATCTTCAATTCCTTTCATAAACAGTTTTCCGTTTCCTTTTCCCTGAGCTTCCCTGCATATAAAAAAATCATCGAGAATGTATTCGGTTCCGCTCCACCAGTGCCGAATGCAGCCTATTGCGGCTCCGCAAAGTTTTCCGTCTATAAAAAATCCGAAGACAAGCGAGCCTCTCCGCCGGGTCATGTCGCAGATATATTCGTGAAGCTGAAGCGGGTCGTTCCATCCGTCATTATATACTAGTAATATAGCATGTTTTTTATGTTTTTAAACATTTCAAATTCTATACGTTTATAATTACAATTCTCCTTAAAGTTTTTCGCACAGCCATTGTATAGCAGGAAGATAGTTTTCTGAACGGCCTTTCTTCTCAA